>SAMEA3663209__coassemble_691_pt1 | contig 15289 bp, 9 predicted proteins | sample SAMEA3663209__metabat2_high_PE_010 | metagenome-assembled genome bin SAMEA3663209 (sample SAMEA3663209) | pig gut metagenome | biome: pig gut; feature: pig-associated habitat; material: faeces | place: China | collected 2013 | reverse complement strand
TGATGCGGGCCACCATCAGCGCCGTCGACATCTTGGCGACCTCGGCCGGCTGAAAGCGGATGAAACCCACCTCGAACCACGACCGCGCCCCGTTGACCTCCTTGCCAACCACCAGCACCACGGCCAGCAGTGCCATCGAAATCACATAGAGCAGGATGCTCGCTTTGACGTAGAATTTGCTGTCGATGAGCATGATGATGCCCGCCGACAGTGCCGTGATGCCAATCCAGATGAGCTGCTTGAAATATTCGGCGTCCACCGAAAAGAACACTTGCGTCTCGGGGTTGAAGTTGGCCGCATAGATGTTCATCCAGCCAAACGTCACCAGCAAAATGTATATCATCACCAGCCACCAGTCCACACCCTTGCGGCCATAGGAGTTACTTTCGGTCTGCATCTGCGTTCAGTTTTGTTTCCAATATTCGTTTTTCGAGATAGCTGCGCTGCGAGATGCCGCCCCTGATGAACTTCTCGACCATCAGGCTGGCGATGGGCGCGGCCCACGAGGCCCCGAAGCCGGCATTCTCGACATAGACGGCGATGGCAATCTGCGGGTCGTCTTTGGGCGCAAAGGCCATGAAGATGGAGTGGTCCTTGCCGTGCGGATTCTGCGCCGTGCCGGTCTTGCCGCATATCTTCACGCTGTCGATGCGGGCCACGCGCGCCGTGCCGCCCCACTCGCTCCACACGGCCATCTCCATGCCGTCTTTCACCACGTCGAAATATTCGGGGTCGATGCCCGTGTGATGCAGCGTGCGGTATCGGTCGTCGATCACCGAATCCTCTATCTTGTGGACCACGTGCGGCGTGTAGAACGTGCCGCGATTGGCAATGATGGCCGCCACGTTGGCCATCTGGATGGGCGTCAGCAGCAGCTCGCCCTGCCCTATGGCCAGCGATATGACGCCGAGCGACGTCCAGCGCGGGCCCTTGTTCTTGGTATAATAGTCGGAGTTGGGCACGAAGCCTCGGTTCTCGTTGGCAATGTCGACGCCCAGGCGGTAGCCCAGCCCGAACTTGACGAGGTAGTCCTTCCATGCGTCGAGCGACTGGCAGACCGACTCGTATTTCCGGTTGTCGAGGATGGCGCGCAGCACGTAGCAGTAGTAGCCGTTGCACGAGTGCTGGATAGACTGCCGCAGGTCGAGCGGCGAGGCGTGCGAGTGGCAGCCCAGGTGGAATCGGCCCACGGTGTAGCCCATCGAGCACGGATAGCGCGTCTCGGACGTGATGACGCCCTCCTGCAGGCCGATGAGCGCGTTGATGGTCTTGAATGTGGAGCCGGGCGGATACCATGCCTGAATGGCGCGGTTGAAGAGCGGCTTGGCCGGGTCGCCGCTGAGCAGCGGGAAGTTGACCGAGCGCGAGCGTCCCACCAGCAGCGACGGGTCGTAGCCCGGGGCCGAAATCATGGCCAGCACCTCACCCGTCTGCGGCTTGATGGCCACAATGCTGCCCGTCTTGCCCTCCATCAGCTTCTCGCCATACATCTGCAGGTCAATGTCGACCGAGAGCGTCAGGTTGCTGCCCGACACGGCCAGGGTGTCGAACTCGCCGTCGCGGAAGCTGCCCTTGTTGCGCCCCAGCACGTCGACCATGTAGTATTTGACGCCCTTGCGGCCGCGCAGCTGCTCCTCGTAGCTGCTCTCGATGCCGCCTATGCCGATGTAGTCGCCCATCTCGTAGTAGGGGTTGCGCCTGATGATGGCGTCGTTCACCTCGCCCACATAGCCCAGCACGTGCGCGGCGGCCGGATATTCGTATTTGCGCAGCGTGCGTCGCTGGGCATAGAATCCGCTGAAAAGATGCAGCTTTTCCTGAAAGACGGCATACTGCTCGCCCGAGAGCTGCTTGATGAAGACGGCCGGCTTGTAGCTCGATGCCCGGCGGCTTCGGATGTCGCGCTGCAGGTTGGCGAACAGGCGGCGCAGGGTCGGCATGTCGATGCCGAGCGAGCGGCAGAAGGCGGCGCTGTCGAGGTTGTGGACCTCGCGCTTGACTATCATCAGGTCGTAGACGGCCCTGAGCTCCTCTTCGGCCTGGTTGGACACCAGCAGCTTGCCGTTGCGGTCGAAGATGAGCCCGCGCGAGGGATACTGCACCTCCTTGCGCCGCGAGTTGCTGTCAGCCGACATCTTGTAGGTGTCGTCCAGAATTTGGATAAAGAACAGCTTGACGACGATGGTCAGCGCCACCAGAATCATGGCGGCGGCTATCAGTGCGCTTCGTCCGTTGAGTGAGAACATGGCTTCAGTCCCTCCATGATTTGGGCGAGTTCAGGAATAACTGCGCCAGCAGGATTGTCAGCATCGTGGCCAGGCTGCTTGTCAGGATGCGCAGCAGCATGGGCCAGAAGTGGAATGCGTCGAACTGTTCGACCACGAAGAGCAGCAGGTGATGCGCCAGCACCAGCACCAGCATGTAGCGCAGATACCATTCGGGGCCCATCAGGCCCATCGTGGGCAGATCGTCATGCTGCAGGTCGTCGGTCGAGGCGGTGGCTTCGATCAGATAGGGCCTCACGAAGCCTATCAGCGTGCAGGCGGCGGCGTTCATGCCGGGCGTGCTGCAGAAGAGGTCTATCAGCAGCCCCAGCCCGAACGACCACAGCATCAGCGGCAGCCGGCCCGTGCCGAACGGCAGCGTCAGGATGAAGACGATGTAGAAATATGGATTGACAAAGCCGAAGAGGTGCAGATTGTTGAACACCAGCACCTGGCCGAGCACGGCCACCGCGAAGAGCACGACCAGCTTCGGTATGTTTGGCGAATTAATCATTGTAGGTTGAGTTTTCGATTTGAATCTGTTCGTCGGCCTGCGTGTTCTCCACCACCGACACGTAGTAGAGCCGGCTGAAGTCCTCGGCCAGCCTGACCTCGAGCATGTAGAAGCCCTCGTTGGCGTCCTGCTCCACCTTGGAGACGAAACCTATCAGCATGCCCTGCGGAAAGAAGTCGGAGAAGCCGCTTGTGACCACGCTGTCGCCCACGGCCACGTCGGCGTGCTCGGGAATCTCGTTGAGCGTCGAATACTGCGGCGACATGCCGTCCCACTCGAGCGAGCCGAAGAAGTTGGTGCGGCTGATGCGTGCCGACAGGTGGAAGTTGGTGTTGACGAGCGGGATGACGGTCGAATAGTGGTCGCTGACGGCCATCACCAGGCCCACCACGCCCTTGTGGCCCACCACGGCCATATCGGCGCGGATGCCGTCGTCGGCGCCGGCGTCGAGGGTGATGTAGTTGCGGCTCTTGCTCACCGACGAGTTGATGACCCTCGCTCCGCGGAAGATGTACTTCGCGCCCGTCAGCGGGATGTTGAGCCCCGTGGTGTCGCGGTCGATGATGTGGGTGTAGTGCGCCAGGCGGGTGCGCAGGCGTGCGTTCTCGGCCACGAGGCGGCGGTTGGCGTCGCCCAGCGAAAAGTAGTCGACCACCGACATCTTGGCGTCGAGCATGGCGCCCGACACGGCGTTGGAGGTGTTGAAGAACGAGGCCTTGTGATAGTCGTTGTAGTTGACTATCAGCATAAAGCACACCAGTTCGAGCAGCAGGAATATCAGGACGGTTATGTGCGAGATTATGAAATAGAAGAAGTGACGCATTGTGGCCGGTTGTCTATGTCAATAAGAAAAGGGCATCCTTGCCAAGCATTGCTCGCCCAAGGATACCCACAATATTACACGAAAAAAGTCTGGAGCTAAAGCCGGAGCCGTGCGCGGCCGCGGCCTCCCTGCGTTTCATCGCAGCAGATACGGCAGTCCTCTGTGACGGTTCTTGAGCGCGATGCCTGTTCCGATGGCCACCGAATGCAATGGGTTTTCGGCGATGTGGAACGGGATGTTAATCTTGTCGGTCAGGCGCTTGTCGAGGCCGCGCAGCAGTGCGCCGCCGCCGGTCAGGTAGATGCCGTTGTTGACGATGTCGGCATAGAGCTCGGGCGGCGTCTGCTCAAGGGCCGAGAGCACGGCCGTCTCGATTTTGGACACCGACTTTTCGAGGCTGTGCGATATTTCCTGATACGACACCGGCACCTCGATGGGCAGGTCCGTCATCTGGGTGGGGCCCTGCACTATGAAGTCGTCGGGCGGACATTCGAGCTCGGGCAGTGCCGAACCCACGCGTATCTTGATTTCCTCGGCGGTACGCTCGCCCACCTTTATGTTGTGCTGTCGGCGCATATATTCCATGATGTCCGACGTCAGGTCGTCGCCGGCAATGCGGATGCTCTTGTTGGTGACGATGCCGCCGAGCGATATGACGGCGATTTCGGTGGTGCCGCCGCCGATGTCGACGATCATGTTGCCCTGCGGCGCTTCGACGTCGATGCCGATGCCTATGGCGGCCGCCATCGGTTCATAGATCATGTAGACCTCGCGGCAGTCGGCGTGTTCGGCCGAGTCGCGCACGGCGCGCAGCTCCACCTCGGTCGAGCCCGAAGGCACGCAGATGACCATGGTGAGCGACGGCGTGAAGAATCTGGATTGCGGGTTGATGAGCTTGACCATTCCGCGAATCATCTTTTCGGCGGCGTTGAAGTCGGCTATCACGCCATCGCGCAGCGGGCGGATGGTGTAGATGTTGTCGTGGGTCTTGCCGTGCATCTGCCGGGCCTTGTGGCCAATGGCTATGAGCTTGTCGGTGTGACGGTCCAGGGCCACTATCGACGGTTCGTCTACCACAATCTTGTCGTTGTGGATGATGATGGTGTTCGCAGTTCCGAGGTCCATTGCCAATTCCTGCGACATGAAAGAGAACAATCCCATTGCAGATAGTTTAGTTGTGTTAGGCACCGCCGGCGGTCGGCACCGGCGGTGATATGTGTGTTTAGTCTTAGGTTAATGCTTGAAATGACGGACACCCGAGAACACCAGCGCCAGCTTGTTGCTGACGCAATAGTCGATTGACTCGTGGTCGCGCACCGAGCCGCCCGGCTCCACAAACGCCGCTATGCCGGCCTTGTGTGCCATTTCCACGCAGTCGCCGAAGGGGAAGAAGGCGTCGCTGGCCAGCACGGCTCCGTTCAGGTCGAGCTCAAAGGCGCGTGCCTTCTCGATGGCGTGGCGCAGCGCGTCCACACGCGAGGTCTGGCCGGTGCCGCTGCCGAGCAGCTGGCGGTTCTTGGCCAGCACTATGGCGTTGGACTTGGTGTGCTTCACTATCTTGTTGGCGAACACGAGGTCGTCGAGCTCGGCTGACGTGGCGGGACGTCCGCCCTTGTTCTCGAGGCGGTCAGCGGGCTCGGTGCTCAGGTCGCGGTCCTGCACCAGGACGCCGTTGAGGCACGTGCGCACGGTGGTGGCTGCCACGGGCGCGTCTTTGCGGATGAGCTCGAGCACCACGAGGGCTTCGGCGTCGTAGGAGGGCGCAATCACCACTTCGAAGAATATCTTGTTCATCTCCTCGGCCGTGGCCGCGTCGACGTTGCGGTTGGTGATTATCACGCCGCCGAATGCCGACACGGGGTCGCCAGCCAGGGCGTCTTTCCACGCTTCGATCAGCGTGTCGCGGCTGGCAAGGCCGCAGGCGTTGTTGTGCTTCAGGATGGCCACGGTCGTCTCGTCGAACTCGCCGATAAGGTTGACGGCGGCGTCGATGTCGAGCAGATTGTTGTACGACACTTCCTTGCCGTGGAGCTGCTCGAACATGTCGCCGAAGCTGCCGTAGAAGCGGCCCTGCTGATGCGGGTTCTCGCCATAGCGCAGCGGCATCGAGCCGTCCACCGTCAGGCGGAGCGCGCTGTGGCTGTCGCGGTCAAAGTAGCCGAAGATGGCGCTGTCGTAGTGGCTCGACACTGCGAATGCGGCCTTGGCGAATTCGAGGCGATCTTCTTCGTCCGACTCGCCTTTCTTGGCGGCCAGCAGCTGTGCCAGCGGAGCGTATTCCTTTTTGGAGGGGACGATGATGACGTCCTTATAGTTCTTGGCGGCGGCGCGGATGAGCGAAATGCCGCCGATGTCGATTTTCTCGATTATGGCCTGATGCTCGGCTCCCGATGCCACCGTGGCTTCGAACGGATAGAGGTCCACGATGACAAGGTCGATCTCGTTGATGCCGTATTCGCCGAGCTGCTCCAAGTCGGTTGCGTTGTCGCGACGCGCAAGGATGCCGCCGAACACGCCCGGATGCAGCGTCTTGACGCGCCCGCCCAGGATTGACGGATAGCCCGTGATGGATTCGACTGCCGTGCAGGGAATGCCGAGGCTTTCGATAAACGTCTGGGTTCCACCGGTCGAGTAGAGTTTGACATCCAAAGAATGAAGGGTCTTGATTATTTCGTCGAGGCCGTCTTTGTGATACACTGAAACGAGGGCCGACTTGATTTTTTTCAAATTGCTCATTTAGATATTTTTATCGATCGAGCGCAAAAATATAAAATAACTATGGTCCGGCAACGGTTTTTTTTTGCACAAATTGTCTTTTCACAGCACTTTTTCGGCCCTCCCGACGCGGCCCGGCAGGTCCTCGGCACGGGCGCGTCTGCCAAAATGGGGGCGGCCGGCGTTGACACTGATGCAAATTAGATTAATTTTGCCGCCTTGCAATCAACCACCAAACGAAACAACGCCCTGATATGATTATAGGTTCGCTCGACTTGGGCCCGATGCCGCTGCTGCTGGCGCCCATGGAAGACGTCACCGACGTACCATTCCGCTCGCTCTGCAAGAAGTATGGCGCTGACCTCATGTACACCGAGTTCGTCAGTGCCGACGCCCTGATTCGCGACATCGAAAGCACGCGCCGGAAGCTGCACATCCTCAGCAGCGAACGCCCCGTGGGCGTCCAGATCTACGGCCGCGAGGTGGAGCCCATGGTCGAGGCGGCGCGCATTGTCGAAGAGGCCGGGCCCGAACTGCTCGACATCAACTTCGGCTGCCCCGTCAAAAAGATTGCGGGCAAGGGCGCCGGAGCCGGCATGCTGCGCGACATCCCCAAGCTGCTGCGCATCACCGAGGCCGTGGTCAAGGCCGTCGGCATCCCCGTCACCGTCAAGACGCGGCTGGGCTGGGACGAGGACTCCAAGTGCATCGTCAGCCTTGCCGAACGGCTGCAGGACGCGGGCATCGCCGCCCTGACCATCCACGGCCGCACCCGCGCGCAGATGTACACCGGCGAGGCCGACTGGACGCTGATAGGCCAGGTCAGGAACAATCCGCGAATGCGCATCCCGATAATCGGCAACGGCGACATCACCACGCCGCAGAGAGCCCGCGCCTGCCTCGACCGCTACGGCGTGGACGCGCTCATGATAGGACGCGGCGCCATCGGCCGTCCGTGGATATTCTCCGAAATCAGACACTACCTGCAGACGGGCACCGAACTGCCGCTGCCGCTGGTGCCGCAGCAGATAGAAATGCTGCGACAGCAGATTGCCGCCACCCTGCACCACATGGGCGACGAGCGCCGCACCATCCTGCACATGCGCCGGCATCTGGCCGTGTCGTTCAAGGGTCTGCCCGACTTCCGCCAGCTCAAGATACGCATGCTCCGCGCCGACTCGCTGGCCGAGCTCGACGAATGCCTGAGTCTGATAGCGCAGACCTACCCCGACTGCGCCAGCCTCAGCGGCGGGGCTCTGGACAGATGACCTGCCGCCCAACTGCCGCCATACGACACACAGAGGGTGCACCGGACATTGCGCCGATGCACCCTCTGTGCTTCTGTACCTTGGGGCCGATGCGCCCCGCCGCCCGCTCACTTCACGTTCCGGACCTTCAGGCGCTTCACCGACCCGTCGGCATAGCGGAGCAGCCTGATGTAGACGGCCGGCCGTGACGCCGCGCCCGCCATAAGCCTGCGGCCGCAGAGGTCGTAGCACTCCTCGGCCACCGGCTCCGGAGCGTCCGCGCCTGCGGCCTCGACCCCGTTGCGGCCCGAAAGGATTTCGAGCATCTTTTCGGCATAACGCCTGCCGATGATGCGGTAGCCCTCGGCGCTGAAGTGAAGCGCGTCGCCGGCACACGGGCAGCCTTCGGACGATATGACGTGCGCGGTCGGAATCAGGCCGGGCATGCCGGCGATGTTCGCGTTCTGACCCCAGCAGCATCCGCCCTGGTCCTGCCGCACCATCTCGCCTATCAGCAGCGGGACGTTATCGGCCTTGAGGCTGAGCTCAGCGAGGATGCGCTCGTAGACCGTCCGGACCATCTGCGGCCACTCGGCGTTGCCGTTGTCGGTCTCGCCCTGATGCATCAGGATTCCCTTTATCATTCCGAAATTCTGCGCGCGGCGCGCCGTCTCCACCAGCCGGCGGAAGGGGTTGTTGTCGTATGCGGCCATGAAGCTCTTGAACCAGTCGGCCTCGCCGGCCACATAGTCCTCCACATATTCTTCCATGAACCCCCTGATGCTTGTGCCGCCCACGGCCACGTGCACCACGCCCACCGTCACCTCGGCCCCCTGGCGCTCCACCATGGTGCGCCCGAAATAGTCGGCCGGCGAAAGGCCCGTGCCCTGACGGCAGAGGGGCGGCGTGGCCGTGTACCATTCGCCGCGCTCGCGCTTGGGGTCGGTCATGTCAACGGCGGCCATCACCCTGAAGCGCTCGGGCACGTTCTCGTAGTCCTGCGGCTCGGGCGACGCGTTGCCCTCCATGTTCGACTGCCCGAAGCAGATGTAAATCTGAAAGTTGGGGTCAGCCGAGTCGGGCACGCCAATCCACTGCGACAGGTCGGCCGCCGCGTTCTTCACCTTCACGGCCTCGGCCAGATAGTCCTCGTCGCTCTCCGACTCGAAAGCCTCGGCCTCGGCCAGCACGGCCGTCAGGGCCTCGCGGGCGGCCACGGCTTCGGCGCGCGTCAGGGCGGCGGCCTCGGCCAGCACCTTGCGTGCCGCCTCGATGGCGTCGGCAAGGTCGGTCCTGTACGATGCGGAGACTATCCTGAAGCTCAGGTTCTGATACGAAATCTTCTCCCAGTGCGCGGTCAGCTCGCTCTCGAAGTCGGGGTTGACAATCAGGTTGTCCGACGAGCCGGCTGCGGTCAGCGAGAGGTCGTCGAAGAAAAGGTCGCCGCCGAATTTGCCGAACACGAAGTCGAGCTCGTTGAGCGGGAAGTCTGCGGTGAATGACCACGCGACGGTGCTCCACTCCGTGGAGAAAGTGCACGAGGCCAGATACTGCACGTCGTTGCTGCCGCCCCACTCGTTCCGGTTGTCCGAGTCGGTGTCGATGGGCCACAGCGCCAGAGTGCCGTCCGACGAGCCCTTGATCTTCATCGTCATCCGGTATTCGGCGCCCTTGGTCAGCGGGGCGTCGAGCCTGTAGTGCAGCTGCCAGTCCCAAATGTTCTCCTGCGGCTGCGGGGTGGTTATCTGCAGCGAATGATTGCCGGCCTGCTGCCCTTCGGCCAGGGCGGCCGGCGCTGCCGCCATAAGCATGGCGAACAGTGCCACGGTGCGCGACGTCGGCGCGGCGCACGGCTTGCGTTCTGATGGTCTGTCCATGATGTTGTGCATTTGATGGTTGTTTCTGACGGCGCTAAATTAGGGCCGCCCGGGCGCGCGCGGCCTCCCGGCTTGTTACACAAACGTTGCATATCGTTACAATATCTTTCGGATTCCTGCGCCCGCAATGACCGATACGTCCTTTTTAACAGTCGCCCCACCCCGCAACGCAGCAAGGGCGCACCCCATCCGGAATGCGCCCCTGCGTGTGTGTGGCGATGCCCGGGACCATTGTGCCCGGACCATCATGTGTCAGTACGTGTTGACAAGCTGGAACGTCTCTTTGTAAGCGCCGAAACTGACGTCCTGCACCGTGTATTCCACCTCGTAGAACGTGTAGACTTTGTCGCTCAACGAGCCGTGGCTGCCGTCGTGGGCATAGAAGGTCGACATAATCATGCCGTAAGTCGGGTGGTCGTAGCCCGTGCTGGTCTCGGTGTCCTTGGCCGAAACCACGGCCGCACCGTCGACCACGCCGCTGACCACCTTGAATGTGGCGCCGCCCTCATCGAGCTTGAAGATGCGGTGATAGCCCTTCTCGATAAGGTCGGGCAGACGATAGGCGTCGAGCATGGGCGAATATTCGATGAGCTGCACCCACGAGCCCCACATGTCGCTGCTGAAGATGCCCATGCCGTACTGTTTGAAATCCTCCTGAGTCACAGTCACGATGTGCTGGGCCACAGTGGCGTCGTCGGCATAGGAGTAGGCCTGGTCGGGAGTGAGCAGCAGATTGATGTAGAGCGTGTACTGGGCAAACGGCTTGACGACGTCCTTGTTCAGATCCACTCTGATGTTGACCGTGGTCTTGTTCTTGGCGAACGTCACTGTGTCGGGCACGTCGAAGGCTCCCTCGGCGTTGTAGCACTGGAGCTCGACGGTGGCTTCGGTGTCGGCCTTCTGGCGCTCGAGCGCCACCACGAAATAGGTGGAGTCTATCGAGAGCGTGGCCGTGGTGCCGTTGACGCCCGTGCGGCTGTCGTAGTCTGCAAAGTGGATGTTCTGGGTGGTTTTGCTTTCGACGGGCGATGCTTCGCGGTCGGGACCCTCTTCGTCGCAGGCGGCCACGGTCAGTGCCACGGCGGCCATTGCTATGTATTTCGATAATTTCATTTCTCGTTCTGTTTTTAAAAAGGATGATGATTACTGAACGTTAGTCGGTCACACCGTCGGTCAGGCCGGCACCGTCGCCTGCTATGGGCTGCACGCCGCCTGTGTTTTGGATGATGTCTTTGTTCGATGTAACCTCGGACTGAGGTATGCGCAGGAGCATATACGGGTCGCCATATTCGACGTTGAACTGAAAGTTGGCCGGATAGTTGGAGCCGTGGCTCTCGTTGAAGCGGACCATATTCTTGCCCAGACGCATGACGTCGGACATGGCAAAGCCTTCGCCCCAGAGCTCTACGCGGCGCTGCATCCACACTTCGTCGGCGAAGGTGCGGCATACTTGCGTGTAGGCCGGGTTGCGATAGTTGGTCACAAAGTCGGTCAGAATCTGGCGACCCTTGGCCTCGTCGCCGGCTTTGGCGTAGGCCTCGGCCTGAATCAGAATCATCTCTTCGACGCGCATTATTGCCCAGTCGCCACCGTTCTTGGTCAGGTCGGAGCCTTCCTGGAAGCCGAACTTGACGTTGGTGTAGGGCAGATAGGGCATTTTGACGTCTGCAACATTGGCAAGGGCAATGTCGTCGCCGGTCAGGCCGTCCCAGGTGATGTTGGCAAGGTTGTCGGAGTGCAGATTCTCGTCGACCCACCACTGCTTGCGGATGTCGGTATCGGGAATCTTGTCGTAGAGCATCGTGTTGATGACGGCATACTGGCCCACGGCGGTCGAGTAGGCGTTCTTGGAGAACGAGCCGAGCCACGAGGGCCACGACGAGTAGGAGCCGGCCACCATGGCGTCGGTCATCTTGATGCCCCACATCCAGTTGTGGTCTTCGAGCGTGCAGAATGTCGGGCGCGACACTTCGGCCATCGAATAGGGCTGACCGTCGCAGCCGGGGCTGGTCTGTGCCGCCTCGAGCGCTGCGGTGGCGTCGGCGGCCGCCTCGGCCCATTTCTCCATGGCCAGATAGGCGCGGGCGCGCAGTCCGTAGGCCACGCACACGTCGACGTTGGCCTTGGTCGAGCGCTTGTAGCCGTCGAGCAAGGCGATGGCGTCGGTCAGGTCGGCCAGGATGTGGTCATAGACCTCGCGCACCGTGTTGCGTGCGAAGGCGTTGCCCTCCGACGTCTCGTCGATGTAGGGCACGCAGAGCTTGTCGGCCGAGGTGGCGTAGTTGAACTGATAGTACGGCGCGAGGTTGAGATAGTCGAACGCGCGCACTGCCAGCGCCTGACCGAGCGTGTAGCGCAGGTCGTCCGATTCGGTGTCGCGGCTGATGCCTCTGATGATGTCGTTGGCCAGCTTTATCTGCTGGTAGAACAGTCGCCAGCGCAGTGCCGGGTTGCGGTAGTTCGGGTTGCGGTCGGCCCATTCGCTCGACGTCGACAGCCAGTTGTAGCCCGCGTCGGGACCGGTTATGTCGGCGGCGTTCATGTCGAACAAGACGCAGGTTATCGAGTATCCGCCGTCGTCGGGATAGTCGGCGCTGAGGCCGAGCACCGGGCACGGGCTTGCCATCTTGTTGTAGAGGCCGGTCAGGTCGGCGGCGGCGCGGTCGGGCATTATCTCGCCCACCTCTTTTTTTGTGTCTTCAGTTATTATGTTACCCTCCGGCATCAAGTCGAGGTCGGAGCAGCCGGCGGCCAGTGCGGCGGCGGCCATCAGCGGCAACGCGTATGTTTTTCTGATGTTCATTTTTGAAACGTTTTGCTGTGGTTAGAATGTGATTTGTACGCCTCCGCTGATTGTCCGAAGTGCGGAATAGTTGTAGTTGCCCGAGGTGGTGGTGTCGCCCGTGCCCATGCGCTGGCGCGGGTCGAGGCCCTTGCGGTAGGCGATGAGGGCCACGTTGTCGCACGAGGCGTAGATGCGCAGACGCTCCACGAACAGCTTGCGGGTCAGCTCCTGCGGCAGCGTGTAGCCGAGCACCACGTTGTTGAAGCTCAGGTAGTCGGACTTGACGAGGAAGCGGTCGTTGGTGGTCTGGCGGCGGTCGTCGCTCGAGCACAGGCGCGGGATGTTGGAGTTCGGGTTTTCGGGCGACCACGACTTCAGGATGTCCTTGTGCCAGTTGGTGCCGGCCGTCGACGACTGGCCGCAGTGCATCAGGTCGTCGTAGGTGCCGTCGTAGATCTTGCCGCCCAGCTGGTAGGAGAACGATGCCGAGAGGTCGAAGCCGTAGGCGCGCACTTCGGTGCCGAAGCCGCCATAGACGTCGGGCAGCGTGGAGCCGAGGTCAGACTGTGTCGCCGAGGTATAGGACGATGTGGTGCTGAAGTCGCCATTGTCGGGGTCCACATAGTAGAGCGCCTGGCCGTTGGTCTTGTCTACTCCGGCAAATCGGCGCAGATAGGAGTTGTAGAGCGAGCCGCCCACGCGGTAGATGTAGGTGCTGCCCTTGATGCCGCCGTTGGCCTTGGCGGTCTCGGCCATCTCGGTAATCTCGTTGGTGAAGTGCGTGGCGTTGAGGCTGACGGTCCACTCGATGTCGCTGTTCTTGAACACGGTGGCGTGCAGGTCAATTTCGACGCCCTTGTTGACGATGTCGCCAATGTTCATCGGGATGGAGCTGTAGCCGAGCACGTTGGGCACCGGCTGGCTGTAGAGCAGGTCGGTGGTCTTGCGGTAGAAATATTCGACCACGCCGCCCAGGCGGTTGCCGAAGAGCTCGAAGTCGGCACCCACGTTGAGCGAATAGCTGGTTTCCCAGGTGATGTCCTTGTTACCCTTCTTGATGAATGTGGTGGTGAACGGACTGCCGGCGTCGCCCGAGTAGCTCACCTTGTAGCTGTCGAGATACGGCTTGTAGGCCCATGTGGCATACTCGCTGTCGACATCGTCGCGGCCCAGGTTGTCGTTGCCCTGCACGCCGTAGCTGGCCTTGACCTTGAGCATGTTGATCCACTTGATGTTCTTCACAAAATCCTCCTCGCTCATCAGCCATGCCGCGCCGGCGCTGCCGAAGTTGCCCCAGCGATTGTCGGGGTGGAAGCAGCTCGACGCGTCGCGACGGTAGCTGCCGCTCAGGAAATATTTGCCGGCATAGTCGTATTGCAGACGTGCAAGGATGCCCTCGGTCGAGTAGTAGTTGACGCTCGACGATGCCGACGGAATCTCGTTGACCGTGTTGCTGATTTCGCCCACGTTCGGGTTGTACATGTTGGAGTTGCTTGCGCCGAGATATTGATCCTTGAAGCGGAACGACTCGTAGCCGAACAGAACGTCGACGTTGTTGACCTCCGAGAACGTCTTCTTGTAGGTGGCCAGATACTGCTGGTTGAGCGAGAAGTCGCGGGTGTGCGACACCGACACGTATCCGCCGGCGCCCACGCCGCTGCCATAGCGGGGGTTGGTGTAGCCGTTGTAGCGCTGGTTGATGACGCCGGCGCCCAGTGTGGCCGTCAGCGTCAGGCCCTCGATGGGCGTGACGTCCACATACCATTTGCCGTTGAAGTTGTCGGTCTCGCGGTTGCGGTCGTTGAGCGCGAAGTCGGCCGCCGGGTTCGAACCGTTCATGAAGGCGCGCTTCGAGCCGAAGTCGTAACGTTTGATTCCGTTCTCGTCATACATGATGTTGCCGTCCTTGTCGCGATAATACATCGGGTAGATGGGCGCAATCATGTTGGCCACGTAGAATGCGTTGCCGCTCGAACCCCACGTCGTCAGCGTCGAGCTTGTCTTGCGGTTGTAGAACGTGTAGGCGAGGTTGGCGCCCATCTTGAGCCACTCCTTGGCCTGCAGGTCGCCCTTGACGCGCGAGGTGTAGCGGGTGAAGCCGGTGTTGTTGACGATGCCGGTGTCGTCGAGATAGCCGAACGACATGTAGTAGTTGAGGCGGTCGGTGGAGCCCGACGTCGACACGTTGTATTCCTGGCGGAGGTTGCTCTTGTCGAACATCTCGTCATACCAGTCGTCGGGCGTGTAGTAGTATTCGCCGTCGTAGTAGCCGAGGGTGGCGTTGGGGTTGAGCTTGAAGTTGGTGCCGATCAGGCGCTCGCCTTCGGGCACGGTGTAGATCTGATAGCCGAGGCTTTCGACCAGATTGGCGTTGGCATAGTCGTGTGCGGCGGCAATCGAAGAGCCGTTGAGCGCACGCGAGTTGTAGAGGGCGCGATATTGCGTTTCGAGATACATGGCCGGGTCGTCCATCACGTCGTAGTTGGGCACGCCGCGCTGGTTGTTGCCCCACTTGGCCTCCACGTTCACCACGGAATCGCCCTGCTTGGCGCGCTTGGTGGTAATCAGCACCACGCCGTTGGCACCGCGCGCACCGTAGATGGCACTTGCAGCGGCATCCTTGAGCACGGTCATGCTCTCAATGTCCTGCGGGTTGATGGCCGACACCGAACCTTCGTAGGGCACGCCGTCAACCACATAGAGCGGCGCATTGCTGGCCGACATGGAGCCTATGCCTCGGATGCGGATGGTCGGAGCCGAGCCTGGAGCGCCGTTGCTGTTGAGCACCTGCACGCCCGCCACCTGACCCGTGAGAGCCTGCATGGCGTTGGACACCGAGCGCTCGGCCAGCTTCTCCGACTTGACCGTTCCGGCCGAACCGGTAAATGACGAACGTTTGGCAGTGCCATAGGCCACCACCATGACTTCGTCCACCAGCTGCTCGTCGTTCGAGAGGCGCACGTCAATCACCTTGCGGCCGTCGATGGGCTGCTCCTGCTGTGCCATGCCGATGAAGGTGAACACCAGCGTGGTGGCGTCGGCGGGTACCTGGAGGGTGTACTGG
>SAMEA3663209__coassemble_683_pt1 | contig 15550 bp, 5 predicted proteins | sample SAMEA3663209__metabat2_high_PE_010 | metagenome-assembled genome bin SAMEA3663209 (sample SAMEA3663209) | pig gut metagenome | biome: pig gut; feature: pig-associated habitat; material: faeces | place: China | collected 2013 | reverse complement strand
GAGAGGAGTCCTTTCAGAGGCAATCATATGCCGCTGAAGAACTCCGCACATAAAAAAAACAAAAGAGGCCGACACTTTGGGTCGGCCTCTTTGCGCTTTGTCGGGGTGACTGGATTCGAACCAGCGACCACACGCCCCCCAGACGTGTACTCTAACCGGACTGAGCTACGCCCCGATTGTTCTTCGAAAGCGGTTGCAAAATTAGTGCTCTTGACGTTATTTGCAAACAAATCGCACTTTTTTTTTATGCCGAATGGCGTTTTTTTTTTGTTGTGTCCGAAAAGCGCCTTTCTGTCAGCCGAATATGATGGCGGCCATGCCAAGGCTGACGCTCACGAAGATTATTTGCGATATGAGCAGCATGACGAAAAGCCCTACGTCGCTGTGTCTCAGGATGCTGTCGGGCTTGGTGCAGAAGCCGAGCGAGGCGAAGGCGAAGTTGAACATGGTGTAGGCAAATCCCTGTGTCACAGTGTTGGTGTCGTGGACGTTCTCTTGCGGCACCAGCATGAACATCAGCCACACTATGACGAAGCCGACCAGCAGGGGCGGGATTTTGGGGCTGTTGGCGTCTGATGCGGCGGCGGTGTCGGCGGGCTGCGTCTTGTCGCCGTTTTTCTGCCTGATCTGCGACAGATATTTGATCGTCGGGATGGCGGCTGCGACAATCAGGCAGATGGCGTACTGCGCCGACTTGACGGATAGGGCGATCTGGCTTCGGGCCACGCTGCCAAGCGATTCGGGCAGCTTGCACCAGCCGGCGTGCGACGATGTGCATGTGGCCAGCCATGCGTTGCTGATGTCGGTCGGGATGGTGAAAAGCTGGAGCAGCTCGCGGATGGCGACCATTTCGACGGTGGAGATGATGCTATAGAGCAAGGCCACTATCAGCAGGCGGCGATTGTTGGTTTTGAGCACTTTGGCTATGACGGCCGTGAAGATGACGCTGGTGCTGTAGACGGTGTGGGTGGCCAGCTTGCGCAGTTTGCGGTCGCGGCAGACGATGCGGCCGACCAGCGTGCTGAGAATGACGCAGACGCTCACCGAGGCAATCACCTGCGCAAAGCATCGGACGTCGGTCATCAGGTCGCCGGTGCTGCAGAATATCTTGGTGGCCAGGCAGATTATCCCCATTTCGATGTAGACTTCGCTGCGCATGCAGGTCTTGGGGATGAATTTTTTGTCGAGCAAGGCCGCCGTTGTCATTCCTATCAGGAACGAGGCCGCCAGCTGCTCGATGCCCCAATTGCGCCCGAAGGCAATGTTGGAGATGAGCTGCGAGGCAAGCTGAATCAGATAGACGATGGTGAACGACAGGGCGAAATTGTTGATTTTCTGGCCTCTGACTATCGCGTGGCCAAAAAGGATGGTGTAGAGAATGACGTAGGTGTAGATTTCGCGGATGATGTAGCTGCCATAGACGTAGCTCGGCATCATTTGCGGCATGTAGCGGTAGGCGACGAGCGAGATTGCCATCAGTATGATGGCGGCTATCGTGGTGTAGTATTTTTTCCACGATATTTGGCTGAGTATGTTGCGCATCAGCAGATTTTGTTTTGGAGTTGATGCGGCAAATCTAAACAAAATATCATGATGTAGCGATTGTGCGGCCGGCAAAACGGGCAAATGGCCGCACGGCCTTGCGAGCCGTGCAGCCATCTGGTTTTCGGCGGGTGCCGGCAGAGGTCATCGCCTGACGAAGCGGACCGTGGCACAGCCGACATCAAGGCTTCGCGCATTTTACCACGGCTTGCAGCCGCTGCCTCACCATTGACCGATTCCGCCTCGCGCATCACATACGCCATCAGATTGTCGTAAATACTCAGGTTGTTATCCCATAGCACCTTGTCGCCATTGTACTCTTTGTTGCCCTTAGTCCTGAATAATATGTCTTCTTGGGCAGGTTCAAGTCCAAGCGCCTCACGCTTCGCCTCGTCGCGCACCGCATCCACCTCGCCGTCCCTGCTACGCATCTGCTCGTGGCTGCGCCATAGGATATAGCGCAGCTCATTGTCGCCAAGTCTGACCCACTTCGGCAGTTTCAGCGCGCCGAGGAAGCCGTTGATGGCCTCAATCACCTTCTCTTTCAATCTCTCCCATATTCCTTGCTCCTCGGCCGTAAAATCCTCGAATCCCTTTTCGGCCAGCTGCCCGAGCAGCTCGTCCATAGCCACCCGCCGATGCTGTCTGTAACCCCTTAGCGGTTCATTGGCAAACCTGCGAGCCGCGTCCGCGTCCACAGCCTTTTTCGTGGCCGCACGCAAATGGTCGTATATCTCATCAAGGAACTCGTCGTAACGCTCCCTGCCTATCATCTCACGAAGCCCCTTGTGCGCCACCACTTCGTGGAACACCGTGGCGGCCACGTCATCGACATTGGCATTGTTGCCGATGACGATGTTCACCTGACCGGAAGCCGGGTCATACCACCCCTTGGCATTGCGACGCCGCGCCTGCTTCTCCGGGTCGGGGTGTGTGACGCTCTCGGCGGTTTCGATGATGTTGATGTCCGTGTTCAGCTTCTCTGCAAGTCGCTCAGCCGTGTCGCGCATCGTTTCGCCGCTCCGCTCGCTATGACGGCCATCATCATTCGTCTGCTCCGTCAGCCATCTGTCGCCATACTCGGCATCCAGTTCGTCTGACGTGCGATAAACGGCAGTATCCTCAGAAACATTTCCGTTTTTTTCATTCCCAACGCTTGGGTTCACAAAATTTTCCACAACCTTTGCAACATCTTCCAAGTTGAGATATTCAACCTCAGCGAGATTCGTTCGCTGTTTGTCTATCAAAACTTGGATTTTTTCTTTGTCAAGATACTCCGCCTTACCTTGTGAAATCCAATTCAGCCATTCTGCATTGTTCTTGTTGAACAGACCACGCACGTCAGACACTATTATACCATGCCTGCCTTGATTAAAATGTACTCCTACCACAAACTGCTTGCCGTCACGCTCTATGCTCACAATCACATTCTCCACTTTCGACTTATCTCCATACCTGAATACAGCCATCGGTTCAGACAATGCCTTCGGCAAACTTTTAATATCAGAAATATCAAATTGATGATTACGCTGACCTGCCTTTTCCGCCAGTCTTGTAGACGATAGCTCTATCGGAGCATTCGGAAAACCAGCCGCCCTCAGAACTGCCCCAGGCAGCCCTAACTGATACACATGACCCTTGGGCAATGTGCCATCTATCTGCTGCTGCAACTCCTCATTGAACCGCTTGTTCACGGCCTCCAATACAGAAGAACCGGAAAGGCTCGCATCCCACGGCATCACGCCAAGACCATCAAACAGGATAATCTGGTCTTCCCTTGCCACGTCTTCCGTCTCGCTTGCAAGGCTCGCCCTGCGCGCCTCCTCGGTCATGCCCAGGCGCTTCTGCACGTTGCGAGACTCAACCTCGCCGCCAAGAGCAGCGTACAGTTCCTTGTCGTTCTTCTCTTGAAGGAGCCTTTCAAGTTTCTGTACCAGATTAAGGGCATTCATGTTTCCTTCAGGAATATCATCCTTGTAGGATTTTGCAAGGCGTCTTAATTCCTCTGCCGCCTCCTTCACATGATAACCGCTCAACGCAATCTCATCAGGCGACAAGTCTGGAAATTCATTAACCAAACTTGACCTATCGTCTTTGTCTATGAATCTCATCGCATCCCAATACTTCTCAATGGCATGTCTCCTTATCAAAGGATCGTCCGACTTGATAAGAGTGTCGTATGAGCCTTCCAAGAAAAACTCGTTAACCTTCGCCTCGGCATACAGGCTTAATTTGCTCTTCGCATAATCAGAGGCATCCTTGTTCTCATTAATAAGGTCTTTTATCCTTTTGCGAACAGTCTCGGGACTGCCACCAGTGGCAAACCCCTCAATATGCTGTATGGCATGCTGCACCTCATGGAGCAACGTGTCACGACTCATGTCGTAAAGGAGCAAAGTCCTACCTACAGGGTTATAAACACCCCGCACGCCTGCTAATATACCTCTCGCATTGCCCTCTATAACCCTTATCTTTCGCAATTCGGGATAGGCAGCAAACAAATCGTCATTGTCTAAGTAGTCATCGAGCATCTTAGGGTCTGATGATAGGCGCAGACTCTTCTCGTTCAGATAGACGATACGCTCTGCCTTGCTGCGCTCCATGCCACCAGCCACACAGACATCTACAGCCCTGTCGGAATCTGTCAATTCAAGCCCCCTGTCAAAGGCCCTGTCGAACTCGTCTGAGGTTTCTTTGATGAACTTCAGCTCTTCCTCGCTCAGTTTCCTGCGTTCGGGGTGTAGATTGCCAAAAGCGTCAAACTTGCCGTCGCCAATCTCATACCGCCATTTACCGTCGGCACCGAACTCCCAGCCGGTAGCCAACTTGATAGTCTTGGCATCCTTGCCCGACAGATCCATGTCACGAGCCACCTGCAAATTGTCGAGGCGCACGAAAGCCTCCTCTGCCATGTCCATCGCTCTTGCTCCCTTTTCGCCGATAAACTGATAGCGTATGTCAGGGTTGGATGAGTCGAACGTACCAACGTTGTCCGTGGCACTCTTTATCTGAGTAGGCTCAAATACAATATAAGTATCTACATTCTCATCGTTCAGTAAGTGGATTCCTTCAATCTTGTTTGCGTTGACATACGCAGTGATTAAATCTTTTTGCTTACGCATTAACTGATTTAACTGATTATCCCATTCTGCATATATATTTTCCAATTTTTCTTCAACCTCAGAAAGATCTTTAGATTTCGCTTCCGACAAATTACCGGCAGCTATGTCTTTATAATTTTCCTTATACAACTCATCGTTCTGCGCTTCAAGCCTCTCACTTTCTGTCTTATACTTGCGATTAATCTCATCTATTTTAGATTGTAAATATCCATAACCTACAACATTATCCTTCCAATACGCAGATATTTCATTCCGGTCAACAAAAGTCAAGACATCATCCGCCTTTATAAAACAATGCATCTGCTTGCTTCCCTCAACTCTTATTCTTCTGTCTGAGGTCTTGAAGAATATTCCAGTTGGAGTCTCATTATCATATTTACCGGCTCTTTCATTATTAGTATTGAATACAGTAAAATCATTGGAAGTCTGATGATACACAACCAGCGGCTCACCATTCTCATCCACAACTTTCGAGCAGTCAAGCAGTTTTTCCCCCTTTCCTTTTGAACTTTCAATATTTTCAAGCAACTTCGCAGTTGAGATAGAGTTGTTCGTACTGGGGTTGCTGGTTTTTCCACCAACTAAAGTTCCTGCGAGCAACTCTATTTTTGTTGCCTCATAACTATATGCTTTTTGTGGGCGATTGCTATCAGTGTATTCTTTCAACGTCACCTTCACCCTATACGTCTTGCCGTCAATCTCAACGGCACCATACAGCCTGTGAATTGTTACATTCTCATTCACACCGTTCTCCGCACTGCGATTCCCGTCTGCACCCTTCTTGTAGTCGGGATGCTGCTCTGCGTCCACGCTCTCGCGTATCACATCGGGCAGTACCTTAAGAACAGACAGATGCACATCCTTGCTCTCGCTCTTGGCCACAGCACTCTCTGAAAGGAACTTCGACACAGCATTGTTGCTGATGCGTATCTCTCCCTTTCCGCCCGTTTCCTCATTTGTCAGCGTGCGCACTATATTATCATTGGCCCACGCCTTTGCATCAGCAAAGTTTTTGAACCCATGTTCTTTCGCGGCAGCAACAATATTAAGGACTTTCTGGGCCAACTCCCAATTTCCAAACCAATCCTTGAACGCCTTGGTCCTTACCTGTGCCCACTGCCGCGGACTCAGATTCGAGGGCTTGCCGTTGGGGGCTTTCAGATAAGTGCCATCGGCTTTGGCCCGGGCCACTATGTCGGCCATTTCGGCATTCTCTTCGAAACGGACACTGCTATCTGCTCCGCCCGGCTTCATGCCGTGCAGCAGGTCGCTCAGCACCTTGTCGGCCACCTCTTCGGCCGTGGTGAAGTGGATGCCAAGGAAATCGGCCACCCCGCGCCAGAACCGCTCCAGAGCCTCTCTGACGCGCCTGATGCCCTCCATGGCCGCCAGCTTGGCCGTCATTACGCCGTCGCCCGCAAGAGCCTCGCGCTGTGCCTCGCGCAGCCTCTCTGCACCACGGCGGCCGCTGTAATGCGCCAGCACCTCGTCGGCTATTTCGTCATCCGACGTCAGCTCCGGATAGCCGGCTCTGACGCTGTCCCAGATGCCCGTGCCTTTCATCAGCTCCACCACGTTCTGCCATTCGGCCGGATTGGTCTGCCTGAGAGCCGTCGCCCACAAGTGCGCATACTCGTGTATCGGGGTTTCGGCCGTGGCTATCCGCGTGTCCACATATATCCTGCCGCCCACGGTGAAGCCGTAGGCCTCGCCGCCCGGTGTGCGGAAATACCTCACATCGCTCTTCCTGCTGTTGAAACGCTCAGACAATGGTATCACATTGCCTTTGTCGTCATAGGTCACGGCATCCGAAGACTTTATAATAGAATGATTGTCGCCAAGAACGCGGGCATGAGTAAGCAATGGTTCCCCGTCAGATCCATTCAATCCTCCATAGAAGCCTTCAACAACATATTCTTTCCCGTCATTGAAAATCCTATATGTACCATTGTTTTGTTCTATAAAACCTGATTCATCATATAGACCAAGAACCGATACGCCATATTCATAAACCTCATCACGATAATTAAAACTACTCTGCCCCTCTGGAACAAGTCCAATCCTTCTTGCAAACACATGCTCAGGCAAAGTCAAACCTCTTGCTCCACATTCAAAATAATATTGAGCCATACGAGAAGCGGAAAAAATATCGTTAAGGCTAAGATTCCCGAACTCTTGATATTCATATTCATAATCCTCGTTACGATAATCTATTTCCTCGCCATTATATTTATCGTGAAGGAATCGTCCAAATTCATAAGCATTCAAATCAAATTTTCTTGGTTTCTGCTCGTCAAAATCACTCTTTACATAAAAGCCATTTTGAAGATTGTAACCATTTCTGCTCGCATAATCTTCAACCATCTGCTGAGCCTTCGCCTTGTCACCACGTTCAACTGCTTCCAAATACTCCCTATCCCTCGCTTCAACGTCTGCATTACCATTTACCTTCTGTTCACGCAATTTTTCATCATTCCTTATTGCATTCTCAGCATCTTTTCGTATCCTTGCAGCGTCTGTTTCACTAATGACAATCGTTTCGGACGTGCTATGCGAGGCCCTTGGGGCAACCGTAACATTAGTGGCAGACTTTTTTTGTGCCCACATGGTAATATTCTCCATATCACTAACGTCAAATCTCCCCTCACGCTCAACAACAATAACAACACCATTGGATAAATCCTTTTCATATCTCACGCTTTCAGTTCCATTTGACGACATACTCCCCTTGACTACCCTTGTTGGGGCAGACATAATGTAAGGCATAAGGGAAAAGTCTTCATCTCTTAACGGAATACTGTTCTCTGTGTTTGCACTGCCGTTTACTCCATGCCTCTTCTTTGCGTGAGTAAGCTCGTTAGCATTTATCGTATGACTGTTTATCTTGTGCCCGATAGCTTTCTCCGCAAGACGGTTAGCCCTCTCCGGTATTTCAAACTTGGAACTTCGCAGTCTTGTACCTCCTTTTAAGAATGAAAGAATAAAGTCGGATGCCTTTTTCAATCCGCCAAGCGATGCCTGCAACCTCGCCTCGCCGTTGGCCTCATTAATCACACGCTGCGCCTGCTCGCTGTCCGTCACCACATCAATGCCCGCATCCTCCAGCTTGCCCACAAGGGCATCGCGCAGAGCCGCCTCCTGCTCCTGCACCGTCATCTCCGATTCAGGGGTCACGAGGCTGTATCGTGGATGGTCCTTGTCTGCATCCCATTCGTCGATTATCTCTTGTACACGTTCATTAACCTCGTCGGCCACGCTGTCCGCCGAATCGTCAATGCCGGCATAGATGTTGTATCTGCCATGAAACTTTTCTGCCGTCGGGTCGTCGTAGTTGACCACCACCGAAATAAAATTGCCGGCTAATTGTGCAGTCGTATTATTTCGCGGATTATACGAGTGGTCGGCAATGCGCAGCGTGAAGCTGCCCATCAATTCGCCATCAGCATCAAGCACTTCAATGTCTGTGTATTTGCCCAGCGAACCGACCTTCAGATGCACCTCCTTGCCGTCAAGGACATAAGTCTCTTTGCTGAGCACCTTTTCAATTTCGTCGCGTATTTCCTCCTCCTTTTCTTCGTTGAGTTCTTTGCCGGTCGTAAACGTTTCGTCGTGCAGAATGATGCTATCTTCGCCCTCATATTGCTGCATCTCATCAGGCAGCTTCACTTCACGGGCAATGTCATAGAGACTGCGCGGTTCATCGTCTTCTTCTATGACATCGCCATCTTTGTCGACCCACACCTCTTTGAACTTGACTTCCAATTGAGAAAACGGGGCACTGTCACTTAGCTCGTAGTCGTAGCGCATATTAGCCAATGCTTCGTCCACCGTATCATATTCTCTTACTCGCGGGTCTGACGAACTGTTTATGTCCTCGAAATAACTGACCGTGTACACCGGCACATACATCTTGGTCTCCACCGCATCAGGGTCGTCCACGTTTCTCTTCTCGTCAGTAGCAAGGCGCAAGCCGCCGTTCTTGTCCGCCCGACGGAAATACTCAATCCCTTCCTTTCTGGTCTCTTCGACCGATAAAAACACCCCACGCTGCTCGCGCACCCTGCCTGTGTCGGACGGATTGGGCACGGTCTGTGCATCAGCCTTGTGCAAATTCTGATTCTGATTCTGATTCTGATTCTGATTAAATGCAGGTCTTAACCATTTATTAGGATTATTGTTGTAAAGGCTCCTAATGCTCAAACCTCTTTTTTTGTAGAGTTCCATTACCGCATCTTGAGCCAAACGGGCAGCATCGGAAGTTGTACCAACATATTCAAGACGCAATTCAATATCGTTTGCTCCATATGAAGTTGCGTTCTTTATTACAATCTCATCTTTACGACCTCTTAAAGATATGTATAAGTCATTTCCAACGAATCCTACACGTACACGCGCTGCATCTGCGTGTTTTCCGCCCTTTTGCCTTTTCTCGATTACATCTTTAATGTTTTTAGGGAATGGCGCATCTGTTACTTCAATGGAATTGATATACTCCTCAAAACCATTGATATTATTGTCACTAACCTCTTTCTGCTTGCCTGTAGGGTTGGTGTTTACCTCCGCTTCCGCTGATTGCACCTGCTCGCCAATGTTAGATACACTATTAGCATCGGCCTTGTCCGTCCGCTCGGCTTCCGCTTTGACCCCCACATGATACAGATTGCTGTCGCCGTAGTGGTCGCGCAGCGCACGGGTAACACTATTGTGGTCGTTGCTTAGTCTGTTCAATTCGTCACCAAGGGTTCGCGGCATGTCTCCCTCCATTTCGTCCACCTCTTTCATCAGCTTGCCAAGTCTGCGCCACAGATATATCGAAAGTGCCTTCAGGTCGTTGTGGGATATGCTTTGCCGGATTTCGTTGTGTTGTGCAATCAATTCGTCTGCTTTCGCCCGACGCTCTGCATCTGCTTTCTTATAGTCTTCCATACTCGTTCCGCCGAGCAATTGCCGCATCTCTTCGCGTATGGCGAACAACTGCTTCTGCTGTTCGTTGAATCTGCGGTACAGATTCTCCAGCTCTTGTTCGGCATATATGGTTTTCTCAGCATCCGCTTCCTTGGGAGCTTGATATTTATCAGTCCCTCCTCCACGTTTTGACGGTTCTGCTTCTTGCGGATTTTGTTCTCCACTTCCGAATGCCCTTTCTTCGGCATCAGTGGCGGCCAGCTCTTCGGTCTTCGAATCATCGACTGTCTGTGCCTGCTCTTCGGTCGCTGAGGATTCTCCTTGCACTGCCTTGTCGGCCAAGGCTCTTGCCGCCGCCTCCCAACGCTCCACCTAGGCATCGGCGGCGTCGCGTTCGGCCTTTATCTGCCTCATCTCGGCAAGCCGTTGCTCCTTGTCGGTATTTGGCGAAATTGTTGTACGGTTGCCATCAGAAAGTTCAGGCGAATTGATACCGAGAGAGGCTGCGTCATTATCGGCTTGGGTTGCAGTCTGCGAATCGTCAAGGAGAACCGATTCTCCGCTCTGTGCTTCGGACGCCGACTCAACGTTTTTTCCGCATTCCGGCCGAGCCGTGCCCGCGAGCGATTAGCCACTAATGGTGATTGCAGTTGTGGCGCAATGAGCTATTTTTGCACCCGCGTTGGCATCAGGGCCAACCGACCTACTCAAAATGAAACTATCAGAACTACCCACCGGCAGCAAGGCCGTCATCGTCAGCGTGGCCGGCAGGGGCGCATTCCGCAAGCGCATCATCGAGATGGGCTTCGTCAGAGGCAAGGGGATAACCGCCATCCGCAACGCTCCACTCAACGACCCCATCGAATACCGCATAATGGACTACTACGTGTCGCTCCGACGCGAAGAGGCCGCACTCATCGAGGTGGCGACCGACACCGCCAGCATCGACCAGCTCCGCACCCGCACCGGCACTCTTCCCGACGCCGACGCCGACATCCGGCCAGCAAACGGCCAGCACATCACGGTGGCTCTGGTCGGCAACCCCAACTGCGGCAAGACCACGCTCTTCAACGCCATCAGCGGCCAGAACGAGCACACGGGCAATTACAGCGGCGTGACCGTCGGAGCCAAGGAGGCCGGCATTGTGCATCGCGGCTATCGCATCACTCTGGCCGACCTGCCCGGCACCTATTCCGTCTCGGCCTATTCGCCCGAAGAGACTTTCGTGCGCGACTACATCGTGCGCGTCGAGCCCGACATCGTGCTCAACGTGGTCGACGCCTCCAACATCGAGCGCAATCTCTACCTGTCGACGCAGCTCATCGACATGGGCGTCCGCACCGTGACGGCCCTCAACATCTACGACGAGCTCGAACGCAGCGGCGCCCGCCTCGACTACGATCTGCTGGGCAAGATGCTCGGCTCGCCCATGGTGCCCACCGTCGGGGCCAAGGGCAGGGGAGTGACCGAACTTCTCGACATGGTGGTGATGGCCTACGAGGGCACCGCCCCCTGCGCCCGCAACGTGCGCATCAACTACGGCCACGCCGTGGAGGCCGCCATCGACAGCATCGAACGCCGCCTGGCCGCCACCGTGACCGCCGACACCAACGTCAGCCACCGCTACATGGCCATCAAGGCGCTCGAGGGCGACATCGGCTTCGTGACGCAATATCTGCCCAGCGAGTCGGCCGATGAGGTCGTCAGCTTCATCCAGCGCAGCACCGCAAGCCTTGCCGACACCACGCAATCGCACACCCACACTCACACGCAGAGTTTCATCCAGCGCCGCGCCGCGCGCCTTGCCGAAATCCTCCACGCCGACCTCGAAACGTTCTTCACCGACGCGCGCTACGGCTTCATCTCCGGCGCGCTCGAAGAGACCTACACGCCGCCCGCCAGCACCGACCCGCGCTCGGGCCGCTCGCAGCGCATCGACCGCATCTTGACCAACCGCTTCGTGGGCATCCCGCTGTTCCTTTTCTTCATCTGGCTGATGTTCGAGTGCACGTTCAATCTGGGCCAATACCCGATGGACATGATCGAAGGCGCCGTGGCGCAGCTCAGCCGCCTCGTCAGCCGCCTGATGGACGACGGCCCGCTCAAGGACCTGATAACCGACGGCATCATCGGCGGTGTGGGCGGAGTGATTGTCTTTCTGCCCAACATCCTCATTCTCTTCTTCTTCATCAGTTTCATGGAAGATTCGGGATATATGGCCCGGGCCGCCTTCATCATGGACCGCCTCATGCACAAGATGGGGCTCCACGGCAAATCGTTCATCCCGCTGGTGATGGGCTTTGGCTGCAACGTGCCCGCCATCATGGCCACGCGCACCATCGAGGACCGCAACAACCGGATGCTCACCATGCTGGTCAACCCGCTGATGTCGTGCAGCGCGCGCCTGCCGGTCTACCTGCTTTTCTGCGGAGCGTTCTTCCCGCAGCATGCCGGCACCGTCATCTTCTGCATCTATCTGACGGGCATAGTGCTGGCCGTGGTGGTGTCGAGGCTCTTCAAGCGGCTGCTCTTCAGCGGCGGCGACCTCCCGTTTGTGATGGAATTGCCGCCCTATCGCCTGCCGACGCTGCGCAGCACGCTCATCAACATGTGGAGCAAGGCCCGGCAATATCTGGCCAAGATGGGCGGAACCATCCTGGTGGCATCCATCATAGTGTGGGCGCTCGGCTACTTCCCGCGCCTGCCCCACGACGTGGAGGCTGACCCCACGCTCACCGAGGCGCAGAAGGCCGAATATCAGCAGTCGCACTCCTACATCAGTGCCATCGGCCGATTCGTGGAGCCGGCCATCCGGCCGCTCGGCTTCGACTGGAAGATGGGCGTCAGCCTGCTGACCGGCGTGGCTGCCAAGGAGATAGTCATCAGCACGCTGTCGGTGCTCTACACCACCGACTCCGCCTCCGACGACGAGCACAACGCCCTCGTGGCCAGTCTGCGCTCGGCCACGGTCGACGGCGTGTCGCACTTCAATGTGGCCAACGTGCTGTCGTTCATGGTCTTCGTGCTCATCTATTCGCCGTGCATAGCCACGGTGGTCGCCATCAGGCGCGAGTCGGCAAGCTGGCAGGGACCGCTGGCCTCCACACGCCGCCACCGCCTGCGCTACCTCTCGTGGCATTGGCCCGTCTTCACCGTCGTCTACCTGACGTCTTTGGCCTGGCTGATGGCGTGGGTGGTCTATCATGTCGCACTCTTTTTTGTCTGATGAGACTATGCAATTGATAATTACATACATAATAGTCGCCCTCGCCGTGCTGGCCGCCCTGCGTGGCCTGCTCGCGGGCACACGTCGCGGGCGGTGCGGCAGCTGTGGCGCGTCCCGTCACGAACAGTGCGGCCGGCATGTTCTAAAACATCAAGCCAAAACATCAAATAATAGCCCCAAAGTGTGAATTTGTATAAAAAAACATCTAATATTGTAACCGGAAAATGTGCCGCTAAGCATCCCACGATGCAATGCCAAGCATAGGCGGTGACGGATTTCATTAGTTTTTTTTCATAAATTTGGGTTAGGTTATAAGAAGGGGAGACGTGAGTTTCCCCTTTTTTCGTGCCCTGCGGCGTCCCCGCCGAGCTGTGCTTGCCTCCGCCTCATGGCTTTATCCGTCCCAGGTGGCATCAGACTCACTCCGTCTCCCCCAAAAAAATCACTCCCGGCAGTCGGGTCGTTCAGCTTGTCAAGCGCCAAGAGAAGCGGACTTAACCGCCGGAGCTGAAATTTTTTTCAGCCAACGAAAAGTTGCGCCCGGCCGTAAAGCCGAACACCGCCGCAAACGATATTCCCCTAATAATCCCCGTTTTAAGGGAGCACCTGTAAAAACATATGTTTAGCCAAATATCTTTGAGAGTCTGAATAAGAAGAACTTTACATCGATGACCCCATGCAGTTGTGCGCGAAACTGCTTAATCTTTGAATTAAGAAATTCAGCAGACGCATTGGTGGACCTATTGATGAAGTAGTTGAGTATTTCTCCCTGCCGCTCATAGATGGTTGCAGCAACAGTGTTGAAGTTGTCATCTCCGAATTCTCCGACTTTTGCATACCATTGGGCAAGGCTTTTCTTCCCGCTTTCCTTTGTGGCGTTTTTGTTATTGAAAATCATGCGCAAGGAGTGCGAGAGCGAATACGCTGTCTTCATGTCAGGATAGAGTTCAAACAGCAGTCTTGCACGGATTTTCTGACTCGCAGTCCATTTATCTGCCGATGTCATCAGCAGATAGCGTGAGCGTGTCAGGAGTTCACAGACGGTATCCTCCGTTTGACAGCCTCACAGGCTCGTACTTCTCATTCTTGCGGTTAGGCTTCCGTCCTTGTTTTCCTTTCCGTTTGCCTCCGTTCTTCGCAAGGCGTTTCTGGCGCATATCGTCATCTATGTGTGCGACGCAGTCAACCCACTAAAGGACACAGCCATGTGCCCATCATAAAGAAGGTACTCAGGGACTTCGGCAAAATGGACTCTACCATTTTCGTTATCAACAAGATGGACGAGGCAGGCTATGATATGACCGACGAGAGCGATTATAAGAATGGTTCAAACATTAAGAAAAAAACTCTCATTTCTCGTCTTCGTTCCACAATTGATCTGACTTCCGCAGAGGAGAAGCGGTTGCACATCATTTGCATCGCAGCGGATCCAAAGGGTAAAGGTCTCGAATACTGGTTCAGCAAAGCTGATGCCTATCTCAGTCGCTCGCACATCAACCTGTTGAGAGATGAGGTTAACAAGGTCGTTGGTTGTGCCGATGGATATGAATTGAAACAGTCGGCCGTGCTCGCTTCTATTAAGGATGCCATGGGGCAAGTAACCAGCTATATTTCCGATAACGGAGGCGACACGGAGAAGATGTTGAAGAAGTGCGAGGAGAGTTGCGGGGATTTGTCGTCTGACTTGAAAAGTCTGAACCGTCAACTGCTTACCTCTCAGGGTGATCTTAGCAATTCGCTAAATAACTACAAGGCCGACTTGATAGCTGACATAAATGGTGCGTCTTTCGAAACCTTTGGCGATATTGTCGACCGGTGTCTTGGTGTAGAAAACGACAAGGTGACATTTTATGTCGTGCAGTCGAAAGTCAATAGCTATATGCAAAGGGCTTCGAACGATGCTAACTCGTGTGTCTCCGCTACGGCTGTTGATTTTGATAGAGAATTGTCCAATCAGGAGAGCTGGTTGGCGGGTGCGGCGAAGAAAGGCGCAGGTTTTCTGAGAATGGCAAAGGTTTCTCGCGAGCAGGTCTTTGCGGTAAGGAATCTGCTCTTTTCAAGCCACAAGTTCAAGCCATGGGGTGCCGTGAAAATGGCTTCAAACATTACTAAATGTTTGGCCATAGCTGGTGCTGTAATTTCTGTGGCCATAGATGTCTATTCTTGGTACAAGAAGCATAAGGCAGAAAAGGAGTTGAATGAAAGCAAAAAAGCAATCGTAGAAGCTCTGCGGAAATACTTTGCCGAAGTAGCAAAAACTTATAGTGATGGCAACGCTTTCTTCGAGAACTATGCGCCTCAATATATGGAGATGAAGAGAGCTCTCGAAGAGCGAGCGGGCGAGATCCGAAATTTCCAAAATAAGGTAAAGGAGCTTTCCGTCTACAAAAAGAGGGTGGCGTCCTTCCTTAAAGGAGGCGAATATGTAGACTATCAAGAGGTTAATTGATAAAGTATCACGCTCGGGGATGTTTAGTGAGGCTAAAAATAGGTTAGTATCCGTCCCCAAAAGGTAGAAAGACCTCATCACAACAGTAACTGCGCACATCGTTTTGCTTAGCGAAGCGGTGTGTTCGGTTTCGTCTTGTGCCGCCAAAGCCGATTTTCGCACTTATCGCCAGTTTTCCATTTTGCCTAAATTGTCTGGGCAGCGGGTGGGGCGGTGCGTCATTTCTCGTCGAGCTTGAAGCGCAGGCGCAGGCGGCCGTCGGCGTAGTCGTGGCTGGTGATGCTGAAGTGGCCGATCTCGGCGGTG
>SAMEA3663209__coassemble_678_pt1 | contig 15759 bp, 13 predicted proteins | sample SAMEA3663209__metabat2_high_PE_010 | metagenome-assembled genome bin SAMEA3663209 (sample SAMEA3663209) | pig gut metagenome | biome: pig gut; feature: pig-associated habitat; material: faeces | place: China | collected 2013 | reverse complement strand
AGGGCCAAAAAGGCCAACCTCCACAACCGCAAGCTGCGCGACTGCCGCTATCACCTCTGCGACGCCAAGACCAAAGACGAGGCCAAGAACGAGATGATCGACAGTTCGGCAATCTTCATCACCGAGGGCGATTCGGCGTCGGGCTCCATCACCAAGTCGCGCAACGTCAACACGCAGGCGGTCTTCAGCCTGCGAGGCAAACCGCTGAACTGCTACGGCCTGACGCGAAAGGTGGTCTACGAGAACGAAGAGTTCAATCTGCTCCAGGCCGCCCTCGACATCGAAAACGGACTCGAAACGCTGAGATACAACCATGTGATCATCGCAACCGATGCCGATGTGGACGGAATGCACATCAGGCTGCTGCTCATCTCGTTCTTCCTGCAGTTCTTCCCCGAACTCGTCAAAAGCGGTCACGTCCAGATACTTCAGACGCCGCTATTCCGAGTTCGCAACAAGAAAAAAACGCTTTATTGCTATTCGGACGAGGAGCGCGAAAAGGCCATCAAGGCGCTCGGACCCAAGCCCGAAATCACACGATTCAAAGGTCTGGGAGAGATCTCACCCGACGAGTTCAGGCACTTCATCGGCAAGGACATCCGCCTCGAACCCGTCAACCTCAGGCGCGACGACGCCGTGAAAGAACTGCTCGACTTCTACATGGGCAAAAACACGCAATCGCGCCAGAACTTCATCATCAACAACCTCGTCGTGGAGGAGGACTTGGTTAAATAACAAACCTTAACCCAAAGAATATCAGAATACTATGAGCGACGAAATAGAAAACGGACAGGGAGAATACGAAGAAATTGACGGCACCGCCCCCGACAGCGGCGAAAACGGCGAAACGCCGTCGTGGGAGAGCGAAGGCGCCAAGGTGAGCGCACTGCAGGGACTCTACAAGACGTGGTTCATCGACTACGCCTCGTATGTGATACTCGAACGCGCCGTGCCGCACCTCAACGACGGGCTCAAGCCGGTGCAGCGACGCATCCTGCACACAATGAGCCTATTGGAAGACGGCCGATACAACAAGGTGGCCAACATTGTGGGCGCCACCATGTCATACCACCCGCACGGCGACGCCTCCATCGGCGACGCGCTGGTGCAGCTTGGCCAGAAAAACCTGCTGATCGACACGCAAGGAAACTGGGGCAACATCCTGACCGGCGACAGCGCCGCAGCGCCCCGTTACATCGAAGCCCGACTGACGCCCTTTGCGCTCGACGTGGTCTTCAACCCCAAGACGACGGTCTGGAAACTCAGCTACGACGGCCGCAACAACGAGCCGGTGACGCTGCCCGTCAAGTTCCCGCTCCTGCTGGCACAGGGCGTCGAGGGCATTGCCGTCGGCCTGGCATCCAAGATTTTGCCGCACAACTTCAACGAACTCATCGACGCCTCGATAGCATATCTGAAAAACGAGCCCTTCACGCTTTACCCTGATTTTCAGACAGGCGGATACGTCGACGTGTCGCGCTACAACGACGGCCTGCGCGGCGGAGTGGTCAAGATACGCTCCAAGATAACCAAGCTCGACGCCAAGACGCTCGTCATCAGCGACATACCCTATGGCAAGACCACCTCGTCGCTCATCGACAGCATTCTGAAAGCCAACGAAAAAGGCAAAATCAAAATCAGGAAGGTGGACGACAACACGGCGGCCAATGTCGAGATACTGGTCCACCTGCCGGCCGGCGCATCGCCCGACAAGACAATCGACGCGCTCTACGCCTTCACCGACTGCGAACTGCCGATTTCGCCCAACTCGTGCGTCATCTCCAACAACAAGCCGCACTTCATGGGCGTCAGCGAGATTCTGAAAAACAACACCGACACGACCGTCGAACTGCTGCACCGCGAGCTCGAAATCCGCTACGGCGAGCTCAGCGAACGCTGGCACATGTCGTCTCTCGAAAAGATTTTCATCGAAGAGCGCATCTACAAAGACCGCGAATTCGAAGAGTCGACATCGACCGACGAGGCCTGCGCCCACATCGACAGCCGCCTGGAGCCGTTCTACCCGCAATTCATGCGCGAGGTCACCAAAGACGACATCCTGAAGCTGCTCGAGATAAAAATGGCCCGCATCCTGAAGTTCAACTCGTCGGTGGCCAACGAAAAAATCAAGGCCATCGAAGAAGAAATGGAGCAGATAAGATACGACATGGATCATATTGTCGACTACGCCATCGCATACTTCAAACGCATCAAAAAACAATACGGAAAGAATCATCCGCGCCTGACAGAAATCAGATCTTTCGAAAATATCGAGGCGGCAAAAGTGGTGGTGCAGAACGAAAAGCTATACATCAACCGCGAGGACGGCTTCATCGGCTACGGCCTGAAAAAGGACGAATATCTATGCGACTGCTCTGATATCGACGACGTTATAATCTTCTACAACGATGGCCGCTACATCATCAAGAAGGTCGAGGAGAAAATGTTTGTCGGCAAAGACATCATGCACGTGGCCATCTTCAAGAAGAACGACACCCGGACCATCTACAACGCCGCCTACACCGACGGAAAAACCGGCATCTCGTATGTCAAACGATTCGCCGTCAGCGGCATCACGCGCGACAAGGAATACAACCTGACGCAAGAGACGCCAAACTCCAAGATTCTGTATTTCAGCGCAAACCCGAACGGCGAAGCCGAAGTCCTGAAAGTGATGCTCAAGCCCAAACCGAGGCTGCGGACCGTGGTGTTCGACTTCGACTTTTCGACACTCGCCATCAAAGGGCGCGCCTCGATGGGCAACATTCTGGCCAAGACCGAAATCCACAAGGTGGTGCTCAAGCGCAAGGGCGGCAGCACGCTCGGCGGCCGCAAAATATGGTTCGAGCCCGAAACGCTCCGCCTCAACACCGACGAACGCGGCAAATACCTGGGAGAATTTCAGGGCAAAGACCAGATATTGGTCATCTACAAAAATGGCGACTGCACAACCACCGGCTTCGACCTCGAAATGCACTACGAGGACAACTATCTGATTATAGAGAAGTTCGACCCGCACAAAATATGGACGGCGGTCTATTGGGACGGCGAGCAATCGTTCTACTACATCAAGCGCTTCAAGGTCGAGGGCGGCAGCAAGCCTGTCTCAATCATCGGCGAGAACTCGAAGTCTAAACTGACCATGATTTCGGACGAAGACCACCCGCGCTTCCAAATCAATTTCGGCGGCGACGACAAATGGCGCACGGCCGAGGAAATCGACGCTTTCGAGTTTATCGGCGAAAAGAGCATCCGCGCCAAAGGCAAGCGCCTGACGGCCTACGGCGTTTCGAAAATCGTCGAACTCGAGCCTCTGATCCCGACCGTCCGCACCGCGCAGGGCGAAGACGGCGAAACGTCGGTAAGCGAGGCCGAGCCGGAAAACGAGACACCAAGCCTGTTTTAGAAATGACGATTAATCTGCAAGAATATGACTAATGTTAAGATAGGAGACCAGGTACGCTTCCTGAATGCCGTGGGCGGCGGATTTGTGTCGAGGATAGATTCGAAAACAATCTACGTCGAGGACGAAGACGGATTTGAAATTCCGGTCGGCGAGAACGAAATCGTCATCATCGATCAGAAAAAAGACAGCGCCCATGGCAAGCCAGAAGCCGCTGATTTTCAGAAGGTGGAAATCTCCAAGCCACGTCCGGCGGTGATGGGCGAAGTCGAGGAGATAGTTGCCGACGACAGCGTCCCGGTGGCGCACGACGCGCCCGAATCGGACTCACCTCGGTTCAACCTGGCCTTTCTGCGGAGCGACAACGGCAACAACGCCTACGTGAACCTCTACGCCATAAACGACTGTAACTATTTTGTTTTCTTTACTTTATCCGAAGCAATCGAAGGTACTACAAATGTCAATATGCTCCACTACGGCACGATTGAGCCCAACACAAAACTGCTTTTGGGCCGATACGACCCGCAACGCATTGACAACCAGACATGGCAAACGCAGCTGATTTTGTACAAACGCGGCAGGCAGTTCGGGCTCTATCCGCCGGTCAGCTCGTCGGTCAAAATCAAGTCGAACCGCTTCTACCGCGACAACGGCTTTGTGGATAATGACTTTTTCGACGAAAAAGCCGTCATTATACCCATAATCAAGAATGAATTTGAGCAGAAAATCGAAGAACTTGGCAACGCAGAATTGCTGAAGGCATCTAAACAGAAGGAAAGCCGACCCAAAGTTTCGCGCCCCAAAAAGGCCGGCGAGACCGTCGAGGTCGACCTGCACATCAACGAGCTGATTGACAACACGGCCGGACTGAAAAACAGTGAGATTTTGAAAATCCAGCTGGACGCTTTCGAGGCGGCAATGGCGGAATTTTCCGGATGCCGGGGGCAGCGCGTGGTTTTCATCCATGGCGTCGGCAACGGGACGCTGAAAACGGAGCTGCGCAAACGTCTTGACCGAAACTACAAAAAGGTGACGTACCAAGACGCGTCGTTCAAAGAATACGGTTTTGGCGCCACGATGGTGATTTTCTAATCACCATCGGCCTTTGTTTTTAAACAGACTACTGAAAACTATCAGTAAAATATAAATCGGATAGACAATAAAAAGTGTCGCAACCGTCAGCGAATCGACCCTGATTTTCCAGAATTTCCGCCCCGACCAAAGCACAGCGCTGTCGGTCATGAACTTTGCAGCGATTGCGGCCGCCGCCGTGCACCACGAGCCGGCTTCGCAGGCTGCCAGAATCAACGCGACCGGCCATACCATGTTCGAAACAAAAATGACAATTGGGAAAACTATCATTTGCCAGTCGGTGTAACCCGAAGCCTTTCTGAACCAGCGCGTTCGCTGCCTGACAAATCCCTTCAAAGTCGTCGGGCAGCGAGTGGCCACCAAGGCTTGGGCCGATTTTGCATAGACTATTTTTCCACCGTTCTGTTTCAGGAACGACAGAAGGAAAACGTCATCGCCTGAAACGAACGCATCGTTAAGGTTTGCAGACATATACGCCTCGCGCCTGACGGCAAGGCTGGCGCCGTTGCAAAGAAAGGGCATTCCGGCCAGCGCACTGCCTGCCGTGCAAACCTGAAGTGCAAGAAAATCCAACTCGAACAAATGCGTCAGAAAAGTGCCGTCACCGAGCATCGCAACCGGTGCAATCACCATGTCAGCATGGCTCGATTCGCATTTGGCGCATAGCGTAGAAGCCCATGAATCAGCCATTTGACAATCGGCGTCAGTAAAAGCCATCACCTTTGCTTCGTGCAGTGAACGGACCGCTGTTCGGAGCGCATTTTTTTTGCCACCGGGCCGGGTGTTGCGCAGAACCACAAAACGCGAATCGCGACCGACGAGCGACATCAGACTATTATATGTCGAATCCGCCGAATGATCGTCGACAAGGGCAATGGCAGCCGCCTTTTGCCGGCGCAGGCAGGCAAGGAGCGCCGGCACGTTGCCCGCCTCATTGTGCAACGCTACGGCAATGCTGCCATCAGACGACTCGGTAATGCCTTCGTCTGGTGCTTTATGCCATGCAATCAGCCAAACAAAAATCAGAATTGCATATGCAAAAACGGCAGTCAGTATGGCTGTTTCTATCAAAATCATCAATCCAGCAATAAAAAAGGCCGATGCGCGCGCACCAGCCTCATTGTATTAAAAACTGATATTTATTCAGCGTTGACTATCCAACTTTCGATTCGATAGGTGTCGACAATTTTTTCTTGAACAGCCTCGGCATCTTCGAGCGTCGGCAAAGTCTCTATCGACACCACAAACCAGCTGTCTCTCTGATACATATACGCATTTTCGAATCCGCGTCCCTGCAAATCTTTGACGCGCTGGCTGGCGCCGGACTCGTTTTTGTAACTGCCGACAATAATGTTGTATCCTCGCTTGACCTTGTTCAGAACCGGCTTTGGCTCCTCGACCACAACGGTGTCTTCGGCCACGGGCTGGGCAGGCTCTTCGGCCGCCTCTTCAACCACCTCTTCTGTCTGATTTTCATGGAAATAGCGATACACGACATTTTCTTTCCAGAAAACGAACAGACTCAGATAAACCGTTGCAAGCAACAAAATAAATATGAGAATCGACACCAAAATTCGTGTCGTCATGTTATTATTACTACTTGAAACCGACACAATCGGAGTAACCGGCGGTGTGGCGGTTGTGGTGTCAGAGCCGGACGTCTCGGACTTTTTCTCCTGTGGCTGAGCTGCTTTCGGCTGCTGCTCGGCTGGCGTCTCGTCAATCTTATGGCTGGAAACCAACTCGATGCCTTCGTCGCCGGCCGACGCTGAGTCGTTCTGTGCGAATGTTATCACGCCGTCCGCTTTCGAAAACGTGCCGATTTCGGGCATGGTATATTTTTCGCCCCTATCCAGAATCTCATTGACAGAGGCAATGAACTGGCGCATCTTCTCTTTTGCCGCATCCTCGCCAACCGATTCATTTTTAGCAATATAATCAGTCAGCAATCCGTCATCATAATTCAGATATTGATTGAACAGAATTTTGACGCCATTGTCGTTCGACACCAACAATGCGCCCAGACCTGGGAGGTTGACACGGTTGTTGGTTTTGATGAGTTCAAGGATATATTTATTCATAAAATATACATTTCAGATTGTCCAAAACGCCATAAAGATAATCATAAATGATAAACTATGGGTATTTGCGGTTAGAAAACCGAATCATGTTTAAATTTTAACCGTTTTTGTGACATGTATCAGTGCCAGCACCGAGCCGACAATTGCCGGAAGTGCGGTGTTGACAAGCCACACGACGAGCACTGCCAAAGCAATGGCCGGCAACGACGCGCATGGCGCAAAAACGAGCGCCGCTGCTCCACCTTTTATTCCGAGGTCGGCGATGAAGAACGAAGGAATGAAAGTTATCAGAAAATAATAGACCGGCAAGCGCGTCAGCAACGCAAGCACGTCGGCGCCATCGTCGAGAAAGCAAAGGCAGCAAAGCATCTGAAGCGAAAAAACGGAATATCGCACTGTGGTTACGGCGAAAGCCTTCGAAAATCTGCGTATATCATTACAAATCAGCTGTTTGATTAGCAGAATTTCCCCTCTGACCATCCGCGATTTGAGAACAGCCACCCACCCGGCCACGACCACCGCAAACAGGCAGACAACGAGGACGGCCGAATTCGCGCTCGAAACAAACATTATCGGACTGAGAACCATTGAAATAACAAATCCTGTCGCAATCACAGCCGACATCATGGCACTCGCCAGCAATGATAATGTAACTTTCTGAGCATTAGTGGCTTTGCCGTACAAAGTCCTGGCAAAATGCTCGCCCGCCCGCGCAGGCGTGAACAACCCAAAAGCCGAGGCGGCAAACGTTGCCTTGAGGCAGTCGAAAAAACTTGCGTCTGTCACCGACTTTAGCAAAACTTGCCAGCGGAGAGCCTCAAGCAAAAAATTCAGAAGCATCAAAAGTATGTTCAGAAGCAAGAAAAGTGCGCCGCTCCTCCCCGAAATCCCGGACGCCACAGAAAGCAAAGAATTTGAATCACTGAGCTTTATAGCTATCGCCACCAGACAGAACAAAGCCATCAAAACAACGACGACGCGATAGACGACTTTCGATTTAGACCCAATTATTTGCACACAAGTAGTGTTTACGAGTTTGGCTTTGCTTACTTTTGCGCCGCAAATAAGCGAAACAATCGCTGACTTGCAACTCTTAACGCACAAAACGAGGTTAAAATGGTTCAAACGGTCAAAGCCAAAAAGTATCTTGGGCAACACTTCCTGAACGATCTTTCGATTGCAAAAAAAATCGTCGATGCACTGAGCGACGACAACAAAAACGTGTTGGAAGTCGGGCCGGGAATGGGCGTGCTGACTCAATTCATAATTCCACGAAACGACTTGAATTTCAAAGCAGTAGAAATAGATGCCGAATCGGTCGAATACCTGAACAAAAACATGCCGGCGCTGCGTGACGACAAAATAATTTCTGCCGATTTTCTGAAAATGGACCTCGACTCGCTATTCGACGGAAATTTTGCCGTCATAGGCAATTTTCCCTACAACATTTCGAGCCAGATTTTCTTCAAGATTCTCGAGCACAAAGACCGCGTGCCCGAGGTGGTTGGAATGCTACAACGCGAAGTGGCACAGCGCCTTGCATCGCCTCCAGGAAAGAAAGACTATGGTATTTTGAGCGTTTTGCTGCAGGCTTACTACGACATCGAATACCTCTTCACGGTCGACGAAACGGCCTTCACGCCGCCGCCCAAAGTCAAGAGCGGTGTCATTAGGCTAAAACGAAACCGCGTGACACACCTCGACTGCAACGAAGCGCTCTTCAAAACCGTCATCAAAACAACGTTTAACCAGCGGCGCAAAACGATTTGGAACAGCATCCGCGCCCTGTCGTTCGACCACGAAGCGGTTCGCGAGCACCCGTTTATGAAAATGCGTCCGGAGCAACTGAGCGTGAGCCAGTTTGTGGAACTGACCAACATTGTCGCGCAGAACGGCAACAAGCAATAATATCCTGAAAACCAAGCGTATTATCGCTTGGTTTTCACAAGCACTACACTTCCGTACATATCCGGAATCGCCACAAACGATTCGGGTACAGTGGCAGCAAAATCATTCACGGCACGACGGACGTCGTCCCAGTTATGATTATAATCATGGATAAGCATCACGCCGCCGGGCGACAATCTAGCATAGAAAGCTGCGAGCATATCGCTTAGCAAATCATAGTATATTATGTCAAACGACACGAAAGAATATGTGGTATCAACTCCGTTTTCGCTGACGTTTTGCTTTACGTCACCGGCATAGGCAATTACATTAGAATTTCCCTCTATACTTCGGATGACTTCCTCTTTAGTAAGGTTTTTCGTTTCCAAAACCTCTTCTCTGACTTGACCGTCGCAGTTTTCGCGGACGCCATGCAACGGCTTCTTGTCGAACTTGTCGAACAACAGCAACTTACGCTGCGGCGACAAATGGTGCATCACACTTGCAAGCTCATAACCGTCGACACCAACGCAAGCCATATCACCAACCACATCATTATCATCTATTTGCCTCATCAGAAACCAAACAGCATAAAATCGGTTCCTATCCTTGAATCGGGCCTCAATCTTCTCGACGGCTGGCAAGATGTGCTTTTTCCGACGGTCTTCCTGCCACGCGTATGGCTTGAACAACTTATACGTCCATTTGCTCCAGAAAACGCTTAGCAATAGCAGCACGACTATGTTGATGAATACGATATTCATCATAAAAATTATACTCATAGCATCAATTATTGTTTTTTATCAAGACTTTTTCGAGTGTCACGCAAGATGGTATTTCATTTTTATAATGAGTGACATAAATCAATGTTCTACCATTCTGCGAACAATATTTTTCGATTATTTGCTTTGCCAATCGTTTTTTGCCGACGTCCAAACCGTGCAGTGGCTCGTCAAGAATCAGCAGATCAGGATTCTTCACAAAGACACGGATCAACAGAATAAGCCGCTGTTCCCCATACGAAATCTTGAGAAATGATCTGCTCGACAAGTTCTCTGCGCCAAACAATCTCATCCACACCAACGCGTCTTTGCGCTGATTTTCATTCGGTTGCCGATAGAGACCAATGGTATCGAAATATCCGGAAGCCACGACATTTAGACATGGGATGTCCTGACAATAGTACGTATGAATGTCGGGCGACAAATAGCCGATGTGCTTCTTGATTTCCCAAATGCTTTCGCCGGTGCCTCGTTTTCGACCGAAAAGCGTTATATCGTTTGCGTAGCTCTGCGGATTGTCGCCACAAATCAAGCTCAGCAATGTCGACTTGCCGCACCCGTTTTCGCCCAGCAGTGCCCAGTGCTCGCCTCGCCTCACAGTCCAATCGACATCTTTCAAAATATGGCGCGTCGGGTATCTGACATTCACGTGATTCATCTCCACAACAACGTCCGAATCGGACACGAAAGAATCTTGCCCTTCATCCTGAAAATCAGGCAACTCAACGCCATCTGGCACACAGAATAATTTTTTATGCAGATCTTCTGCCGCCATAAAATCCGATGCCGGCATGACATCACCGCAAGTCCGGTTTGCCACCGGAAGGACTTCGTCGACCCAATTCGGTATGTCGCGAGGATTCGACAGCAGCAGAACTATATTCAAACCATTTGATTTAGAAAGGCTTCCTAGAGTATCGCTCAGCATCTCGCGCGACGCAGCATCAAGACCGATGAAAACATTGTCGAGAATGAGCATCTTGGGGTTTTGAGATAAACTTCGCGCTATCAGAAACTTGCGCAGTTCGCCGCTCGACAGTGAAATCAACCGTTTATCAAGCAATTCCTCGATGTTGAACATTGGAACACAGCGGATCAACTCAGCCGCCGACCGACCTTTCAATATGTCGCGGACCAGCGGCGACTCATCAACCTCCGTTGCGTTCCACCTTTGCTGATAATAAGTCGTCCGCCCGTCAATCATGGAATATATATCCCTGAACGACATCAGTTTGATTGCCGAGCTTGACGCCTTTGCGCCGTTTTCTTCGCATCTGACCTCACCTTGCCTGAGCGCTATATTGCCTGTCAGCATGTCGGCCAGCAGGCTTTTCCCGCTTCCATTGGCGCCAATTATCGCCATGTTCCGTCCAAATCCTACACGCAGGTTTATCGGATGAGCTAACCTATAATTATCGAATCGAGCGTCTGCTTCGACTACCGTTACTCCGAACATTTTGCTGAATCATAATAAAAAAATCATAGCCGACCTTGGCCGGCTATGAGATAAAAAATCGAATAATAATCATCTATTGATCAGGGCATTTCGCTTTCCGAATATTGCTTGACCAACGAGAGGACGGCCCTTGCACAACCTTTGCTTCCATTGGGGCAGAAGAAATGCAATTTATAGGCTCCCGTTTTAGAGCAGACGAACTGGAATGCCTTGTAAGTCTTTCCCGATGCGGAATTGGTACCAAGCATTTTTTCGCCATCAAACAACTGAACCACAATCTGTTCGCCATTCCCTTCGCCATTAGCAAGGTTCAACTGATAGTGCGTGCGGCTGTTCAATACAACAGAAAACTTCACACCTTCTGCGCCGGCGACATTAATATCGAAGTCCTTTATGTACTGAAAAGTACCCATGTCTTTGAGTGCTTGCTTCATCAGATCGTCTCCGCACTGTGCCGAAGCCGCGAAGAAACCACAAAGGAATGCTGCTACTACAAATATTTTTTTCATCGTCATTTTTTCTAAAATTTCTCTCCTTAACCTACAATAAACTGGCGTGCAGCCTTGATTTTCTCAATTATGGCAGTTACCTGCTCAGGCGTAATCTCCACATGACTGATTTCGTTCTGCTCTATCACAAGCATGCCGTCAACCTCCTTGGTGGTGGGTTCTCCAAATTCGGTCGTGATTTTCACGCCGTCGTAGCAATCCTTAATCTTCTGAATCTCAGCAACCAAAGCGGCAAAATTATTATCAGCACGACTGAAGTTGTTCAGGATTATCAAAAGAATATTCACGATGTCCTTCTGCTCGCCCAGGCGATATATAAGATCCTGGTCGTTAGTCTGTTCGATAACAACGCAAGTGATGTATATGCCTTCGAGCCAAGCGCCGGCAACAATGGCCGTGCTCACATTGCTGCGGTTTTGCTCGCGCAGATACAGATCCATCTTGTTGAAGCTCGACACCGACAGTTGTTTCAGAGAGTCAAGGTTTGTGCTGTTGGTCGCCAGACGTTTCAGAGTCGTGAAATCCAAAAACTGACCCACATTCACGCCTTCGGCTAACTCCTTGACCGCGAGCAGATAAGACACCACAACAGTATTCTTGTTGAATGTATTAATGTAGCCCAGATCTGCGCTATAAACGCCAAGGTTCAAAGCTCTTTTGAAACTCGTATTATAGTTCTTGATGTTGTCCGGCGAGTTCAAAATCTGCTGCGAGAAACCTGCACCTGATTTCTTGATCTGATTTGCCATTTCGACAGGAGAAGATATGTTCTGTATCATATCCTGAACCACATTTTCAGAAAGCTGAAGTGGCGCATTTTTCAAACTATCCGGAATTTCGAAATCGCTGTCAGAAGTCTCGCTGCTTGAGCAGCCGGAGCAACCTGTCATAAAACTTAAGCAGCAAATGCTTGCCACTCCCCAAAATAATCTTTTGATAATCATGGTATTTATTGTTATAGTTATTATTTTTTCTTAAAAGATGGCAGTTTTTTCACCAACTTTATTTCTCCCAAATATTCAAAAATTTTGCGAACTAAGTCGTAGTACAGAACGAAATACATGAAAATGGTCAAGACCCATATCGAGGCGACATTGAACCATAACGTGTCCCAATAAAAGCCTGCAAAATATTTCTTTGGCGCAAAGAAATGCGTTCTGAACGAGAATGCGCTCGTCGGCTCGGGCAGTTGATATATCGGGTCAATGATTTGTATCAACTTGTTCCCGTCACGCAGAATCTTGTTTTTATCAAATGTCTTATGAACGATTTCCGACACGCGCTCGTTATAATATTCGTCCTTGAACCTGTTGAATTTCTTCTCATTGGTGGCCAGCAGGTGCGAAATTGTCCGCTCTCGCTGACCGTTGGCCTGATAGAATTCATCTTTATAGACCTCCTCCAATCTGCGCAGATAACTCTTGGCTGCTTCGTAAACGTCGTAATCGAATGCATCCTGCTTAAGCGAATTAAGCATACCGAACTCTATCGTCGGATTCCGGCGCATTTCGTTGCCCAACTCGTTTTTGAGCAATGCCAAGTCCGACACATAAGTCGCATCTATCGACTTCGCCTTGTACTTGTCGATGCAGTGATCCAAGACATTATTCAGTTCCGGCAGATAATAAACCTGCTTGAAATCGGCCCGACTTTCTTTCATCTCCATGTCGAACATGCCCTTCTTGAACTTGTTGTGCCGATACTGGTAAACGATCAGACCTTCGTAGGCATAGCGCGTCGGGATGAACTCGGCCACAAACGGGACTTTGTCGATCGAAGTGAAATCTTTGTTCAGTTTGTCGAATGTGAACATTGCTCCGCCAAGAACCATCTGCGGGATCATCAGCAACGGAATCATAATGTAAATCGTCACAATCGAATTGAACGTCGATGATATGATCAGGCCCAGTATGTTGGCCGAAACCGATACCGAGAACAGCGTGAACCAGAATTCGGGCGTCATGCCTTTGAAGCCGATCACGAAATTGCCGACCACAATGAATAGCAGCATCTGAATGGCCGACAAGCCCATCAGAATGAGCACTTTGGACATCAGATAAGCCGAGCGACTTAAGTTCAGAAAGGCTTCGCGCTTTAGGATTTTTGCGTCTTTGAAGATTTCTTCCGCACTCACAATCAGGCCGAAAAACAAAGCCACGATGATTGCCATGAAGACATAAATCGGCACATTTTCGTTTTCGCGGAAAATGTACACGTCAGAATCCGGGTCCACAATGTAGCGGATCAGGTAAGCCAACACGAAACCCAACAACGGCGCTTCGAGAATGTTGAGCAGAATGTACTGTGTATTACTGATTTTTGCCCAGAAATCGCGTGTGGTGTAAATCCTGAACTGCTTGAACCAACTCGGAATATTCAGTGAGCGTGGAGGCGGCGTCTGGACCGTTTCCACTTTTGGTATCGTGATTTTTTCCTTGTAGAACTCGTTCCACTCTTCGGGCTTTACCTTGCGTTGGTTGGTGTAATTACCGTACTCGTCTATCACATTGGCGTCCAAGATGTTGAATATAAGTTCCGGATTCAGATTACCGCAAGTCGGGCACTCGCCGACCTCAGAGTTAACTTGAGAATCAAGCGTTTTGAAATATATCAACGACTCGCTGGGGTTGCCGTAGTAGACCGGATAGCCGCCCGTGTCGAGTATGAACATCTTGTCAAACATTTTGTAGATGTCCGACGAAGGCTGGTGGATGACCACAAAAATGAGCTTACCCTTCAGTGCCAGCTCTCGGAGCAGATTCATGACGTTTTCGGAGTCGCGCGACGACAGACCCGATGTAGGCTCGTCGACAAACAAAACACCCGGCTCTCTGATCAGCTCCAAGGCAATGTTGAGTCGCTTGCGCTGGCCACCGCTGATCATCTTGTTCAGTGGCGAACCGACCGTCAGGTCTTTGCGCTCGTAGAGGCCTAAACTTTTGAGCGTGGCGCAGACCATTTCGTCAATCTGCTTCTCGTTCTTGTCGCGGAAACACAACTTCGCATTATAGTAAAGATTCTGATACACAGTCAATTCCTCTATAAGCAAATCGTCCTGCGGTATCAGACCGATGACGCCTTCGAGAGCTTCTTTGTTGGTGTGGAGATTGATTCCGTTGATCAGAACCTCGCCTTCGGTCGGCGACTCGTTTCCGCACAATACGTTAAGCAACGTCGTCTTGCCGGCACCGCTGGCTCCCATGATGCCGATGAGCTTGCCCTGCTGCTCGGCCAAATTGATGTTCCGGAGGCCCAATGTGCCGTTCTTAAACTTATAGCTGACGTTTTTGACCTCAAATGAAATGGGCGAAACGTCGCCGTCTTTCATGAAGTTGGCGACAACGTCGGTGTAGTATATCGGTTTTCCCTGGGGCAACTTGATGAAACTGCCCTTAGGGAAAATGTAAATTCGCTCTGGGCTCAACAACAGACCGTTGAGATACAAATCCTGAGAACCCAAATAGCGCAGAAAGTACAGATTGGCGCTTTTGACTCTCAAGATATGGATTGCGTTGTCCAATTTAGGCACTTGGATGTGCAACGCCTGGGAAAATTTGGATTCCTTGTCGTTAACTACAAGAATGTCAGGATAATCAACCTTTGCCGAATCGGTGTTGACGTTGAAAGCCTCGATTGCTTCAACTTCAGCCTTGTCGAGCTTGAACACCTCTGCCACCGTGTTTATGATGGCCATTCGCTGGTCTGTGAACTTCTGGTCGGCACTCACCAGTTCGTACAAGCGGACCAGAACCACAACCTTTTGCTCTCTGTTGAGCTGCTTGTTGATTTTTTTGCAGATTCCTAAAATCTTTACAGAGTCCCTCATCGATGTCAACTGAACTTTTCCATCGTCTGAAGTTTTGTCCGCTTCGGCATGGTGCAAGAACAGATCGAAATATGCCTCGACCGCTTCGGTGTCGAGCTGCATTTTCAGAAACGTCCTTACAAATTCTGTCTCATTCGACTCTACGCCACCATCTTGCTTGGCTATCAGGCCAAACAATTGCATTAGGGCTTTCAGGATCTCCTCACTCATATTTAAAGAATTATATTCCTAAGAAACGCTGATGTTTCTTAGGAATATTGATGTGTTTTAATATATAACGTAGTCAAACGGTATGCTGACAATATCGGCATACTCCTCACCGGCTTCGAGCATGTCGTCCTCGTCTTCGCGGTAGTTCCACTTCACGGAAACATTGTTCCCGTTGTCCATAATCTCCTCGAATTTCAACAGAACGTCAAGCAGAACTTTCGACGAAGCCGTGTTGAAATATTCCAGCTTGAATGTCACAACTGTTTCGGGATTAGGAGCTTGCGCGTACTCGTCAATCCACTTCAATATCGGCTCGTAGAACATGCTGACATCTTCCGGAAGCGAGCGTCCGGCAATTTCGAAAATACCCTTTTCCTTGTCGAGCGTCACCGATGGCGTGTCTTCCGTACCTTTGATATTTATAACTTCCATTTTTTGCAATTTAAAATTCGATTAATTTCTTGATATAGTTGTGATAATGATGAAGAAACTCAATTCTGGAGTGAGGTCTTT
>SAMEA3663209__coassemble_665_pt1 | contig 16333 bp, 11 predicted proteins | sample SAMEA3663209__metabat2_high_PE_010 | metagenome-assembled genome bin SAMEA3663209 (sample SAMEA3663209) | pig gut metagenome | biome: pig gut; feature: pig-associated habitat; material: faeces | place: China | collected 2013 | reverse complement strand
TCCTTGCACCATGCTTTTTGTCACGTTTTTGCTGTCGTCGTCGCTCGTGGCCTACGAGATTTTCGTGTCACAGTCTTACAATATATTGCCACTCAGTGGTATAGAGTTGTTTGGTGTGCTGTTTCTGGCCGGCTTTGCAATGTTTTTCGCACGTATTCTGACGCAGATGTTCATCGCCTACGTATTCGGCCTGATTCCACAGATGCAATACGCCATCAAGTGTATGTTTTTGGCTTCCAATATAATGGGCGTTCTCTTGATTCCCATCGCCTTCTTCTTTCCATTTGCCGACGCGGGATTGTATCAACTGTTGTTCAGATTCAGTCTAATAATCTTCATATCAGTCTATTTGTGGCAATTGTTTAAAAGTGTTGCAAGTTTTTTGCGCGATTATATTTCAATTGTTTATTTCATTTTGTACTTTTGTGCCGTTGAAATTATGCCGATAATTCTCTTGTATGTAGCGATTAAACGGCTGTAATTCAGAACGAATCGATTATTAACTAAAATAAAAAAGCTTTGAAGATCAGAAAAATCCTGGTTTCCCAGCCAAAGCCGACAGATGCCAAATCGCCGTATTTTGATTTGGCGGAAGCTAATAATGTAAAAATAGATTTTCGCCCGTTCATTCATGTCGAAGGTGTAGATGCCAAAGAATTTCGCCGTCAGAAGATTGACATTTTGGCCCATACAGCGGTCATTTTCACCAGCCGCACGGCAATCGACCACTTTTTCCCACTTTGCGAAGAATTAAGAATCGCTATCCCCGATACCATGAAATATTTCTGCGTTTCGGAGTCGATAGCGTTTTATTTGCAGAAATATATCGTCTACCGCAAGCGCAAAATATTCCACTCCACCGGCAAGTTCGCCGACCTTGTGGACATCCTAAAGAAGCACAAAGAGGAAAAGTTTTTGGTGCCGCTGAGCGACATTCACAAGCAGGAAATTCCTGATTTGCTGACAAAAGGCAAATTTACGTTCACCAAAGCCATCATCTACAACACGGTCAGCAGCGACTTGAGCGACATCGATGCCAAAGACTACGACGTGCTGGTGTTTTTCAGCCCTTCGGGGATTGCATCGCTGCTGAAAAACTTCCCGAACTTCGAGCAGAACGACATCAAGATAGCTTCGTTCGGTCCCACCACGGCGCAGGCAGTCAAGGACGCCGGTTTGCGCCTCGACATTCAGGCGCCCATGCCTCAGGCTCCGTCGATGACAATGGCCTTGGAACAATATATAAAAAAGTATAACAAAGGTCAGAAATAATCAGGCATATTAGATGTTAAACAATACGAAGCCGGCACGTTTCATCAGAGCGTGGTCGGCTTCGCTTTTTCTGTCAGGGCCAAGCAATCGCGCCGAATGAGTTTTTTATGAAGTCGGAGTTGGTTATCTTTGCCCGCACACTCAATCAAGGTCGATGGCGGAAAACAGAAATACATTCAGCAAGAACGAAAAATTATGTAGCGACAAGATAATCAGCGACTTGTTTGCGCGCGGCGAGTCTTTTGTCAAATATCCGCTTCGAGTCGTCTATCTGACCGATGCTCCCGTTTCTGACGGAGGCTGTCGCATTTTGGTGAGCGTATCGAAAAGAAAATTCAAGCGAGCTGTCAAGCGAAATCGTGTCAAGCGACTGATACGTGAGGCTTACAGGCTTAATAAACAGATACTTGCCGAAGCGGTCGGCGACGATGTCGCTAAGGTGGTCATCGCGTTTATGCATATCAACGACGGTTTGCCGACATTTGCCCAAATCGAAAAAGCCATGGTGAAATCGCTGGCGCAAATTTCGGATAATATTCTAAATTCCAAGTGTTTATAGGGTTTAGTCATGGGCCAGCGAAGGTCTTTTAAGAAAATCGTCAGTGATTTTGCTGTGGCGTTGCCGATTGCATTGGTGCGGTTTTATCAGCTTTTTATTTCGCCGATGTTGCCGCAGTCGTGTCGGTTCACGCCCACTTGCTCCGCTTATTCGATCGAAGCGTTCAAAAAACACGGACTTTTCAAAGGTTTTTATCTGACGGTCAGACGTCTGTCGCGGTGCCATCCGTTGGGCGGTCACGGCTATGATCCTGTGCCCTGATCGAAACCGTAAAACTCATTGCCATGGACGAAAAAAAAGCATTGCTGAAGTGCGCCGACTGGTGTTCGCGACAGGAGCGTTGCATCTCGGAGGTCCGCGACAAACTTGTTCGCATGGGCGTTGATTCGCAGGATGTTGGCTCCATAATCGAGCGTCTGGTCGAAGAAAAATATATCGACGAAAAGCGATATATATCATTCTATATCAATGACAAATTCCGGTTCAACGGTTGGGGCAGAATCAAGATACGCTATCAGCTGGCGAGCAGGGGCCTGAACGCCGACGATGTCGAAGATGCGATATGCCGAATGGACGAGGAGGAGTACGAATCGGCGTTGTATGACTTGCTGGCATCCAAAAAGAAAACGATGCGCAATAAAGATGTTTGGCAGCAGAAGATGTCTCTTGTACGCTATGCTTATTCGCGAGGCTTTGAATATGAGTGCATTAAGCGTGTCTTGGCGCGTCTGAACATCCGGCCGGCTGACGATTCGGACGATATCGGTTGAAAACGCGGCCGGCTGTGCGCAATGTCGCCTCCGACTGCTGTGCCGACGAGAAAAAATGCTAACTTCACGGCACACAAAAGCGCGAATGACCGATGTCTGAAAAAATTAAGTCTTACACAGATTCTCCCAACATACTTTTCTCCGACATTTTGTCGGTGGCCAATTCGACGGTTGATTTCCGTCTGTCGCTGAGGCGGATAAGCAATATTTTCGCACAGGCATTCGACTGCGCGTCGGTGCGCATCGGGTTTGACGGCGAATGGTTTTGCTGCGACGACTTTTTTGTGACCGACAACAGCCGCCGCCTTGTGCTGAAGCTGAACAGCGGAAGCTGTCTGCAGTTCGAGTTTTTCTTTGCAAGGGGCGGAGAATCAGCGCGTTTTCTTGAGTGCATCAACAACGGCGACATGGATGTGGCGCAGAATCTTGTGGCCGGAATAATGACGCAGGTGATTCTCGACAAGGTGTCGTTCGACCATCGCGAGCGTCAAAAGGAACTGGCCGGAATCAACCGTGCGACCCGCCTGCTCGAAGCTGTGCCTACAATCGAAGATTCGCTGCAAGAAATGTGCAGCTTTTTGCCCGAAGCGTGGCAATATCCCGAATACACGGTGATTCGAATCAATTATGAGGGCAAGGTTTTCGCATCGGCCGATTTCCTCGAAACGCCATGGCGCATGACCGAAGTCTTTTATTTGCCTGACGATCGTCGTGGAAGCATCGACGTCTTCTACACCCGCGAGTTCCCGACGGCCGACGAGGGCCCGTTCTTGAAGGAAGAGCGCAATCTGCTGATAAACATAGCAAACATAATTGCCGGTTCGGCATCGAAACAGATATATAATCGGCTGCAAGTCAAGACGTCGGAGCGTCTCAAGGAGTTGAGCGCGATCAACCGCGTGTCGAGCATCATAGGCAAGGAGCTGCCGCTGAAGGAGACTTTGCAGAAAATAGCTTACACTCTGCCTCACTCGCTGCAGCACTCGCAGTTCGCCTGTGCCCGCCTGGTGTTCGAAAGCCGCGAGTATCGCAGCGACGGTTTTGTGGAAACCGAATGGTTTTTGAAAGAAAATTTCGTGACATTAAACAATAAAAACGGCTACATACAGGTTTGCTACACGCAGGAATTTCCGGTTGCGTATGATGGTCCGTTTCTGAAAGAAGAATGCCAACTGCTGGCAAATCTGGCCCGGCTCGTTTGCGGGTTTATCAACAATTTCAAGGGCCGCGAGCTGCTGAACAAATCGGTCAAGACGGCCAACACGGCTGTTTCGGAGGACTTCAGAAAGGCCATGACGCGCAGGGACAAGCAGCCTTTGCAGCTGTTTTTCAACAAACAAATTCTTGACAGATATATTTATCTCGACATGATGAAATACAAGATCAAGAATATTCTGTTTGTCGCGACGCTTTATGACGCCTTCACGCTCGAAAACGACGACAGCTTTTTCGAACAGTTCATGGGCGAAATCTACCAGTACAGCCTTTTCTCGCTGCCCCGAATCACCGGCGTGACGTCGGCTTCGGAGGCCTTGGAACTGATGGAAAGCACACGTTTCGACCTGGCGATTCTGATGGTCGGGCTTGACACGCAGATAACTCTTGACCTGAGTTGCGACATCAAGAATCGTCAGCGAGATCTGCCTGTGTATCTGCTTCTTAACAAGAACAATAATATCAAATATTTTGAGCAGAAAGCCGCCGAGATGCCGTCAATCGACAAGCTGTTTGTTTGGAACGGCAACTCGCAGATCTTGTTTTCGATTGTCAAGTCAATCGAAGACAACGCGAATGTCGAGAATGACACAAAGGTCGGTCTTGTGCGTGTGATTCTGCTGATTGAAGATTCGCCGTATTATTATTCAAAATATCTGCAATTCTTGTTCTCGATTGTTTTCGGTCAGGTGCAGCAGTTGCTCAACGAGGAGGAGCGCAACGAAATCAACAAGATAAGCAAGATGCGCTCGCGCCCCAAAGTGCTGCACGCGCGCAACTACGAGGACGCGATGTACGTGTATGAGAAATACAAGGATAACTTGCTGTGTGTCATATCGGATGTCGAGTTCGACAAGGCCGGCAAGCTGGACAATCAGGCCGGTTTTTCGTTTGTCAAGTATGTTCGCGGACAGATGCCGGCTTTGCCTATAATTATACAGTCGGCCGAGTTGAGTAACAAGCAAATAGCTGAAAGTCTTGGGGTTTCGTTTATCAACAAGGACTCGGAAAATCTGCAGACCGAGTTGAAGAATTTTCTTACCAATCAGCTTGGCTTCGGCGATTTCGTGTTCTACGGCCACAGTGGCAAGCCGCTTGCCATCGTTCGGTCGCTCAGGGAATTCGAGACGGTGCTCAGGAATATTCCTGCCGAATTTTTGGAGATTAACACATCCGAAAATCAGTGCTCGTTGTGGTTGATGTCGCGCGGCGAAATTCAACTGGCCAAAACCATCAATCCTATTCATATTGCTGATTATGAGAATTTTGAAATATTCCGAAAGGATATAATTGACATAATCGAACATTATCGCGAAGAAAAACGCCGGGGCAAAATCGTTGACCTTGAGGCTGTTCGCTGTCCAGATGAGAAGAACGTCATTTCGCTGGCTCCCGGTTCGCTGGGGGGTAAGGGCAGAGGCCTCGCTTTCATCAGTATGCTGATTAACAATCTTGATAATTCATCATTCGCGCAAGAGATAAATCTCAGGATACCGGTTACAGCCATTGTAGGAACTGACGAATTCGATGCGTTTATTTCGCGAAATCACCTAAGCGATATCATTTTCGATCCTGACATTTCGTATACTGACCTTCGCACCCGTTTTGCCGAATCGCGACTGAGCGATGGCTTGATGCAGCGTCTGGCAAAGTTTCTGCAACACATCAAGTCGCCACTTGCCGTGCGTTCGTCAAGTCTGTCGGAAGACTCTGTTAATCAGCCGTTTGCTGGAGTGTTTGATACCTATATCGTCCCCAACAACCTTTCGGCGGTCGAAAACCTCGAAAAACTGTCGATGGCAATCAAAATGGTCTATGCGTCAATCTATTCCGAGAGCTCTCGGACCTATTTCACGACGATAAGGCATAACATCGAGGACGAAAAAATGGCCGTTGTCCTTCAGGCTTTGGTCGGGAGCGAGCACGACGGGTACTACTATCCGCACATCAGCGGAACTTCGCAATCCTACAACTATTATCCGGTGGCGCACATGAAGCCCGACGAGGGCTTCGCTGTGGCCGCAGTCGGGCTGGGCTATTATGTGGTCGGCGGCCAGAAGTCGTTCAGGTTTTCGCCGGTCTATCCCAACGTCGACATCATGTCGGTCAATGATATGGTCAAGGGAACTCAGGTGGAGTTTTATGCGGTCGATTTGAATCGCAAAGATATTGACTATCTGCGCGATGGCGAGAACGCTCCGCTGGCGACACTCGACATATCTGAGGCCGAAAAGCATGGCACGCTCAAGCACTGCGCGTCGGTCTACAACCCGCAGAACGACACTTTGGATGCTGGTCTGTCATCTTACGGGCCAAGGGTCGTCAACTTTGCGGATATACTGAAGTATGATTATATACCATTGCCGACATTGATTTCCAAACTGCTAAATGTATGCAAAGAAGCATTGGGTTCACCGGTTGAGCTGGAGTGGGCGGTCGATCTTGAGCCGGCTGCCAATGGTCTGCCATCGTTCTATCTGTTGCAAATCAAGCCGATAGTGACGGAACTTTCGGGGAGTTCGGTCGTGGTCGAAAAGCCCGCTCGCGAAACTTCCATTTTGTACACCGAGTCGAGTCTTGGAAACGGAGTGCTCGAAAACATATCAGATATCATATATGTTGACCCGGATTTGTTCGACAAGATGCGCACGGTAGAGATGGTGAAGGAGATCGAGCATCTTAACACCCAGATGCTCAATTCCGACAAGCATTACGTGCTCATCGGTCCGGGCCGTTGGGGGACGCGCGACAGGTTTCTGGGCATACCGGTCACGTGGTCGCAGATTTCGAATGCATCTGTGATAGTGGAGATTAGCCTGCCCAATTTCCCGTTGGACTCTTCGCTCGGCTCGCACTTTTTCCACAACGTCACGTCGATGAACATCGGTTATCTGTCGATTCAGAATTCGTCGTTGATCGATTTCATCAATTGGGAGAATATTTCGAAGCAAAAGATTGTGAATCAGACTACTTTTTTCAAACACATCAGTTTCGAAAAACCGCTGACGATACGGATGAACGGCAAAGAACGCCGTGCTGTGATTGAAATGAACACTTGAAGAAGTTTGGTATATGATAAAGATTGGAATAATAGATGACCATGTGATATCGGCAGAGGCGCTCGGACATTATCTGAATGCCAATTCTGATTTCGAAGCGTCTGTAATACTGCACGATAGACTTGCTCTGATAGATCATCTGAAGCGTGACGGCATCAACGTTTTGGTGATATGCATAAACGAGATTGGTTTCGAAATTCTTAATCTGATTCGTCATATTTCTTTGTCGTATGACCGTGTGCGACAGTTGGTTGTGGCGCGAATAACCGACGACACCGCTGTCCTCAAGTGCATCAAGGCTGGTGCAAAGGGTTTTCTGGCCAAAGATTCGGACTGTTCGGAGCTGACGGAAGCCATCTACACTCTGAGAAACGGGTACGATTTTTATAGCTCGTCGGTAGCGCATCTGCTTCTGAATAAATACATTGCATCGATGAAAGACGATGAGCGGCCGGCTGCTCCCGGCCTCGAAACTCTCAGCAGCCGCCAGATCGAGATTCTGAAGCTGTGGGGCAATAGCCTTAGCAATCAGGAAATTGCGGACAAACTCTATCTGAGTGTCCGAACCGTAGAATCGCACAAGACGCATATCATGCAAAAACTGAATTTGAAAACAACTATCGACATGATAAAGTTCGGGATAAAGAATAATCTGATCGAGATTTGAGTAAAACTTGTTTATGGCATCGTTTTTGCTGCGACCCATTTTGATTGACACTATTGATGGATATGGTAATTTGTAAGCGACATTCGAAGGAAATCCAAATATTTTTTTTGACAATATTCATATTTTTTTCTGATTGCGTTTGGGCTCAGTTGCCAGATTATTCTCATAGAACTGATTCGCCAGCCATCAAATCTCACACCGATACGTTGCTGAATTTTGCTGAAACCGACAGGCTGCTTCGAGTGTGGAACGCAATAAAAGACAGTGTCGATGCGTCGTTGCCGTTCAATGTGAACAATGTCAAGTTCAGCACGCACCGTTTTTTTGTGGTCTATAAAACGCCTGATTCTGAACCTATTGAATATCGTCCGGCAATGACTCCCCAATGCCGGCTCGAGCAGTATCGCCGCAAATTGAGGCAACTCGATTCGTCGGATTCGGCGCAGAGCATTTTCAGGTCCGACGGCCACACTCTGCAGGGAATCCGCAGATCGCTGGCGGTAAGGCAGCCCTCGCTCGTCCGGTTCACCTGGGACGAAATTCCGGAGCCCGACAAGGCCATCAAGGAAGGGCGGCGGCTGCGGACGTCCGAAAACTCGCGCGACATAGCCCGACTTTTCGAGAAGCGCAACAACATCGAGGTTTCCGTTGCCACGAAAGTCGTGGAGGCCTCGCCGTGGACGCTGAGCGGTTCGGAGAATATTCAGATTTCGCAGCTGTTTGTAAACAATTGGGCCAAAGGCGGTAACAATAGCATGTCCTTGTCGAGCGACTTCCGTTTCGCGGTCAAATATGTGAAGGACAATGTGGCTTGGGAAAATTCCGGGACATCGAAATTGGGCGCGACCTACACCTCGTCGCTCGGAATGCGCACCAACGACGACGTGTTTGACTTGGCATCGAAATATGGTTATAAGGCATCGGAAAGATGGTATTATTCGGTAAAAAACACTTTCAAAACTCAGCTTTTTGGCAAGTATAGCAATTCCGATACGGCAAAAGTAAACCCGTTGTCCAAGTTCCTGTCGCCGGCTTACATCCAGTTCATTTTCGGTATGGATTACAAGAGGAACAACCTCAGTGTGCTGCTGTCGCCGTTCACTTCGGCAATAACATTGGTCATGGATACGGCCAACATCGATCAGACAAAATTCGGCGTGGCCGAAAACAAGCGCGCCGATATCGTGAACGGTCTGTCGATTACATGGACTTGGCGGAAGCAGTTCACGCGTGAGATTAGTTATAATTCCGATTTCGAATTCTTCTATCAATATTATAAAAAAGACGGCCAGAAACGTTTCGACTGGGAAAACGTTTTGGAGCTGAAGGTCAATAGGTTCCTGACGACGCGCCTGTTGTTGGAAATCAGGTATTTCGAAAACGAAAGTTCAAAATTTCAGATTAAAGAGAACTATAACATAGCATTTACATATTCGTTCTGATAGCTATGGCACGGATTTTGCATGTTGCAAATCGCGATTTTTCATAATTTTAGAGTTTTATTTGGTTAAGATAAAAAGGCTGCAGTGCTTGGCATTGCGGCCTTTTTTGATTTCGTAGCGTTGGTGCTGTCGAACTTCGCATGATATTTCCTGTCAAAAAATTAGGTCGATTGTTTATAAAAACATAGATTTGTTTGTTTTGAATAAATTTATATCGTTCTTATGAAAAGAGTCGCAGCATTTATCTTCGCGTTATGTCCGTTATTGCTTGAAGCACAGCTCGAAATGACCCAGGTAGGCACTTGGGCGAATGTGAAGAGTTTTTCGGTTAACGATGCCGAAGATCACATGATGATGACCATGGTCGACGTTTCGGGAAGCACAACGCGCGAGCGACTTTATGAAGTCTTCAAAAGTTCAGGAGTCTGGCAGACGCCTATTCCCGTCGACAATCTGAATGACTATCAGGACGGTACGGCTAACATCGGTGGTGTCTTCATGACCTCGGATGAGCATCGGATCTATTATCATGCGAATTTTGCAAACGGAATCGGCGGTTACGACATATATTATTCTGATTTGGGGCCGATGGGGTGGGGTGAGCCAAAGTTGCTCGATAACACGATCAATACGGAGGCCGACGAATATAATCCGACTCTGAGCCCGGGCGAAGAGATGATATATTTCTGTAAGCATCAGGTGCTTAGCGATGCGAAACTCGAAAAGAAAGAAGGCGACAGACTGAGCATCTTTTCGTCGGTGCGGCAGGCCAATGGCAAATGGATGGCCTCGCAGCCGGTGGCCAAGGAGCTGAACGTCGGCTACGTGGAGAGCATCGGTTTGGCCGACGATGGGGTCACGCTTTTTTATGCAAGCCGCGAAGACCGCAAGTCGGACGCTAAAATTCATTTTGCCCTCAAGTCGATTGCCGAGACTTGGACCTTGCCCGACCAGCTGTTTGGTGACGATGACGTTTCCGACCTTTCGCCGCGATGTGTGGGTGGAAAATTCTATTGTGTGCGTCAGGTTTCGAAGAAGCAATTGTCAGTTGGCAAGATTTACAAAGCCGATCTGCCTGCCAAGTGCGTGCTGAAGCCGATGTTCACCGAGTCGGGGACCGTCAAGCTTTTGAACACCGATAGGCCGGTCAGGGCGTCGCTGGTCGTGTTCAACCCCACGTCGCTAAAGATAATCGGTCGTTACGAAAGCGACTCCAAAGACGGCGGCTATAAGATAACATCAAGCACGTCAAACGATTACATTGTCGATGTCCGGAGCCCCGGGTACTCATTTGCAAGCTATATGCTTGATTATGCGAGAGATGTCAAGCAATACATTCCTCAGAAAATCGAACTTTTTGATACGATCAGGCTCGTCATGTCGGTTTTCGACAGCGAGATTTTCCGACCGCTCAACAGCAAGGTCATTGCGGTCAGAATCAACGACAAACAGGTTTTTAGATCGAAGGAATTGTCGGCCGGCTATTACGAGTTTGCCTTGCCTTTGGGCAGCGACTATAACATAATCGCGACGTCGACCAATTTCGAGGAAAACAAATTCGTCTTCAAGCTGGCCGGCGACATAGTCTTTTCGCGGTTCGAGCGCAATTTGCTGCTGACACCCAAGAAACGCAAGATATTGCTCAAAGTCGTTGATGCCGAAAGCGGTGAGCCACTGGCGGCTACGGCAGTTTTCAATAACCTGAAGCGCGAAGAAAAAGTCACGCTCAAATCGACTGACGCCGAGTCGGCTCTGGAGCTTCGCGACGGCGACAGTTACGACCTGACGGTCTCGAACGTGGTCGGTTATTCGTTCCACAATAGGCTTGTCGACCTGAAGACGATGGCTGGCAACGAAATCGTGGTCGAGCTGATTCCGCTCAAGGCCAACACGGCTATCCGCCTCAATAACATTAACTTCGACACCGGCTCGGCCGAAATATCGGAAATCTCGTTCCCCGAATTGGACCGCGTGGTCAAGTTGATGCGCGAAAATCCGAGCCTCAGAATCGAAATTGCGGCTCACACCGACAACGTCGGCAGTGCGGCATATAACAAAAAGCTGTCGGAGAAACGTGCAGAGTCGATAATTAATTATCTCATAGAGAATAACATATCGCGCGATTTGCTCGAACCCAAAGGCTACGGATTTTCGATGCCGCTGGTTCCGAACACCTCGGAGGAAAACAGGGCGGTCAACCGTCGTGTCGAATTCAAGGTGAAGGGTGATCAGGAATGATTGTTGTTGAAAAGAAAATTATCCGGAAATGAAAAACATAATTATCTCATTTGTAATGTCTTGTTTGGCCTTTGCCGTGTCTGCGCAGCAAAAGTTGAAATATGATGATATTTTCTATCGTTTGCCCGACTACTCGCTTAGTCAGTCGTATTCTTATCTGCTTGATTATCAGAGACAGAATCCATATTTTCCGAACACGTATATTCAGCTTGGAATAATCTGCGAGCAAAAAATGGTGCTGTCGGATCCGTTGCGTGACTTCGAGACGGCGCAGTTTTGGGCCGAGGACGCGAAATTGTTTTTCGGCAATTTCAAAGTCTTTTATAAGGAAAACGACGCGCGGAGCAATTCGGACTATTATGCAAATCTGAAAATCGCGTCGGCCAACAAGAAGCTGACCGATGCCGAAGTGATGGCCTTTGTGGATAAGCATTTGGAGAAATGCAAGGATTTTGCAGATACTACAAAGTTGATTTACAGTGCATTGACATTGTCGAAGTGCCACTACAATAACTGCATCAAAACTTTCAAAGAAATCTGCAATGATTATGAGTCGTTGAACGATGCTTTGCTTCGTCAGGACGAAAAGTTGTCGTCAAAACTCGATTATTTGAAGTTGGAAATAGACTCGTGCATAAATGAATTCGGGACTTATAGGTCGCTGCTAAGCAAGTATCACATAGGCAATTACAGGCAGCGATACGAGTTGCGCGAAATAGAAACGTTCCGTTTGGATGGTCTGACGAACTCGGATTTTTACGAAAATCAATTCAGCGTCTGGGATTATAGCAAGTGGGTCGACGACTACAATCGTGTGTTTCAGGCAGATATATTGCCGCTGCGCAACAGGGTTGAACAGATTCAGCAGCAATTTGACGCCGGGAAAGCAGAATTCTTGAAAGGAAGTTCGGCGCAAATTGTTGACAATGAGGTGTATGATGACTTGTTTGTCTTTCAGCTGGGCAAGTACGACAACAATTCGTTGATACGCGATCTGTTCAAATATCTGGATAGTCGCAGGCTCTTGTTCGCAGCCGGCAATGATGCCCTTTGCGCCGCGTCGGACAGCTCGACATCGGTGGCCAATGCGAAGATGAGATATTTTTACAGACTGTCGCAACTGCATACTCAGGCATTGTCTGATCTTCAGGAGGTTAAACAATCCGTCACGAAAGAGAAAGTCGCACATTTCGCACAGTTTTTCTGGAAATATTATCGTGGTGTCAATGGCTTGTCTGCCTTTTATGGTTCTGAAAATAAGGTGCTTGACGAGGCGATGGACCGTTATCTGAGCAATTTTGCAACATATCTGTCTAATAATAAGGCATTTGTGTCGATGCCGATAATGAGCGCGCCGAGCAAGTTTGGCGCGGTTCCGCTTTGGATGGTCGGCGAAGAGGAAAAAGCCGGCCTGAAGACCCAGAACCTGACATCTGTAATCGCCTACGACGGTTCGGGTCGCGTGGCTTATGCCGGCGGCACAAAGGCTACGGCGAAGAAGTCCCCCTTTGTGGCGCGCATCGACGAAAACGGCGCAGTGGCGTGGATTTCGGAGGTCAAGAAAGCGTCCGAAATCAAGTCGCTCAAAGCCGTCGACGATGGCTGCATAGCTATTGTCCGCGAACAGGAGCAGCAGTATCTGGTCCGGTTCAATAGTCTTGGACGCGAAACGATGCGCAGCACGCTGACCAATTCGAATGAGCCTCAGCATCTCAGCTTCAACGAGATAGATAATAAGTACATGCTCGCGTTCGGCGACTCGACGGGTCACGTCAATGTCTGCATGGCCGATTCTGCCGGCAACTTCATGTGGGAAACGCCGCTGACCGTGCGTGGCGAGTTGGCCGGAATTGAAAGCGAATCGCTGGCGTTTGTGAACTGTATGGACGGCTCGGTGTGCGTCGAGAAGTTTGATGGCGAAAAGATACTGAAGACCAGTGTTTTGACGGAGGCCGGAGTCGGAATGAAGATTGTGAAGCTGTTTCAGGTTTCGCGCGAGTGCATAATTGTGTTCTTGCAAAATGCTGACAATGAGCTCGAAATGATGAATGTTTCGTCCGATTGTGAAGTCTTGTACAAAACGCAGTCTGACGCAAAAGCCGAGTGACGGAATGCAGCTGGCGAAGCCCGACGAGGTGTTTGGAGTGGTTGAGTTTCAGGCGACTGCCGATGGTTCGTCGACATTGTATCTGCCTTTGCTGGACGAGCATTATCATTCGATTCACGGCGCACTGACGGAATCTATGCACGTGTTTATCAATGCCGGCTTGTTGACATTGGAAACCGACGAAATAAGTGTGCTCGAAGTCGGCATGGGCACGGGCTTGAATGTGTTGCTGACGATTCTGAGCCGGCGCCCGGGGCAGAAAATCCGGTATCATGCCATTGAGAAATATCCGATTCCAGTGGAGTTGAGTTCAAAATTGGCTTGCCGGGACGATAATGAGCGGCGAATCTTGGACAAGATCCATGCTTTGCCATGGGAAAAACAGCAAAATCTGGATGAGAATTTCGAGTTGCTGAAAACTTGTGCGGATATTCACACAGCGGAGCTGCAACGATATGATTTAGTGTATTTTGATGCCTTTGCGCCCGAAAAGCAGCCCGACATGTGGAGCCCATCCGTATTCAGGAAAATATACGAGGCGATGAATGGCGGTGGTGTGTTAGTGACCTATTGTTCAAAGGGATCGGCAAAGCAGACGATGCGTGATGCGGGATTCTGCGTGAAGCGTCTTGCCGGCCCGCCACATAAGCATCACATGGTGCGAGCCACAAAAAACGGATTATTTTGTGATGGCGACTTGGAAAAGTGACTGCAAAAATCCGTATCTTTTGGCGTTTATTGTGCAGTCGAATAATATTAACCGTATGTCAAGGTATGGGAAATTTTGATGAATATCTGAACCATTTAAAAGAGTTAGCACTAAGAAACAAAAATCTTGATGCAGCGCTCAAAGAGCTCTTGAGCAAATATGAGAGCATGGATACCGATACTCAGTATCAGACTCTTATCAAAGAATTTGGTCTCGATGATTCTATGCGAAAGAATCAGGCCGATGTGGTCAGATTCAAAATGGCGTCGATGATCTACGTGTCGGTTCTTGGCTTCGAGAAGTTGAGCAAAGTGCCTGACGCTCAGTCTCAAATTGACGATTTGGACGAAATATACATATTGATATCCGATATTGCGGCAAAATACAATCTCTGCAAGATTCCGACAATAGGCGACAACATGCTGCTGGCCGGTGGCGTTCTGAAGCCGAGCAAGACGAGCCCGATTGACGCAGTCTGTGCGGCTTGCGAGATAATGTACGAAGTCGGAAAACTCAAGGAAACGAGCGACTCGATATGGGACCTGTCGATAGGAATCCACACTGGTCCGGCCTTGGGGCGGTTTGCCGGCAAACGTCAGATTCCCTACACTCTGAGCGGCAACAATGCGCTGATTGCGTCGCGCCTTGGCAGTGCGGCCGAGGCCGGTCATACGATCATCTCGATGATGACCTACGAACTTGTGAAGGAATTTTTCGATATGCAGAAAATAGGCATCATGCCGGTAAAATACAACGGCGTGATGGACACGTATCTGCTCAATGGCATCGAAAAGAGCCTCAAAGTCGGCGACAGTCCGATAGAATGGGGACCGAAATTCAAGCTGATTTACAGGCGGATGCAATTCCTGGATATTCAGGAGGAGGTGCTTGATATGCTCGAAACCAAGTTGCCCAAAAACTTGTATTATCACAATGTCAAACACACGATTGACGTGACGACCGAGGTCGAACTGATAGGGTGGGCCGAGGGGCTTTCGGAGGAAGACGTGCAGTTGCTCAAGGTCGCCGGCTTGTTCCACGACACCGGGCACATCATGAAATACAGCGGCCATGAGGAGTGCAGCTGCGAGATTGCGGCCGACATGTTGCCGAAGTTCAATTACACGCCCGAGGAGATTGAAAAAATCAGGCGGATAATAATGGCGACCAAGTTGCCGCACGTGCCTGCCGACAAGCTTGAGGCGGTGATTCAGGACAGCGACCTGGATTATTTGGGCCGGAGCGATTTCATTCCGGTTTCCAACCTGCTCTATCAGGAGCTGAAGGAACGCAACATGATAGGCACAATCGACGAATGGAACAAAATGCAGTTGGCGTTTATCGGTAAACATCAGTATTTCACGCAGACAGCAACCAGCCTGCGCGAGGTGAACAAGCAAAATCAGATTGAACGCATCGAGCAATTGCTGAACAAAAGCGAGTCGGAAGCGGCCGATTAGCCTGAAATGAAATGCGCTGCAAGAGTGTGAATTTGTATCTTAAATTCATACTTTTGCGGCGTTTGAATTTTTAATGAAATCCGGATGGCTCTAAAGCAGAATCAGATAAATATAAAAAACCGGCGCGCGACTTTCGACTACGAAATTGTGGAGCGTTATGTGGCCGGAATCCAGTTGGCCGGAACAGAAATAAAGTCGATCAGAAACGGGCACGCAAGTCTGGTGGACTCGTTTTGTTATTTCAGTCGCAACGAATTATGGGTCAAAGGTATGCGCGTGTCCGAATATTTTTATGGGACGTTCAACAACCACCAGCCCGACCGTGAGAGGAAATTGCTTTTGCAGCGAAAGGAGTTGGCTAAGCTGGAGCGTAAGTTGAAGGAAAACGGACTGACAATCATTCCGTTGCGACTTTTTATCAACGAGCGCGGCTTTGCGAAACTCGAAATAGCTCTTGCCCGTGGCAAAAAACAATATGACAAGCGCGAAACGCTGAAGGCGAAAGATTCGCAGCGGGATTTGGATCGCGTCAGAAAACGATTTTGATATAAAAGACAGACAATCAGTGTGAAGCAGAATAGCAAAATGACTCTGCCGAAGTGTTTGAAGAGGTTGAGATTCGTGGCTGCGGCCACGTTGATGTGCGTTGCGCAGGCAGTTTTTTCGCAAAATAATTCTGCGGCAGAATATGACACGCCGCAGAAAGGCGAAGGTCTTGATGCCTTTTTGCTTCGCAACGGCCGAAATCTGAACGAGCACAAAGAGGATTTTATCAAGCTGAACAGCAATAGGTTCGGTGCCAACGGCGTGCTTCTTCTGGGCGTTCGATACCGCC
>SAMEA3663209__coassemble_661_pt1 | contig 16427 bp, 15 predicted proteins | sample SAMEA3663209__metabat2_high_PE_010 | metagenome-assembled genome bin SAMEA3663209 (sample SAMEA3663209) | pig gut metagenome | biome: pig gut; feature: pig-associated habitat; material: faeces | place: China | collected 2013 | reverse complement strand
CGATTTGACTAAAGTCGGCCGGCGCCATCATCACATTTGGCTACTGCGCAAAAAAAAAATCCCGCCCCGGAAATCGGGACAGGATTCGTAAGCGATTATCCTTCGGCCGCCGCTCAGTCGAACATGCTTTTCATCCTCGAAAAGAAGCCCTCCTTGTCCGAGCTCGTCGGGTTGAACGACGGCGACGAAGCCAGCTTCTCGACCAGCTTGCGGTCTTCGGACGAGATGTTCTTCGGCACAAACACGTCGACACGCCCCAGCAGGTCGCCCTTGCCGTAGCCGTTGACGTCGGGCAGACCCTTACCCTTGAGCCTCAGCACCTTGCCCGGCTGCGTACCCGGCTCAATGTTGAGCTTGACTTTGCCGTCGACCGTCGGAATCTCGACCGGCGTGCCGATGATGGCGTGCGGGATGCTCAGGTAGAGGTTGTAGACAAGGTTGCTGCCGTCGCGGATGAGCTCCTTGTGGGCCTCCTCCTCGATGCTGACAATCATGTCGCCGTTGGTGCCGCCGCGGCGGCCGGCGTTGCCCTTGCCCGACACCGACAGCTGCATTCCGTCCTCTACGCCGGCCGGAATCTTCAGGCTCATCACCTCCTCGCCCTGCACTATGCCCTCGCCGTTGCAGTGCGGGCATTTGTTGGTTATCGTCCGGCCCTCGCCGTTGCAGTCGGGGCACACCGTCTGCTGCTGCATCTGGCCCAGCAGCGTGTTGACCACACGCGTCACGTGACCCGAGCCGTTGCAGGTGCGGCAGGTCGAATAGCTCGAACCGTCCTTGGCGCCCGTGCCGTTGCAATGCGTGCATTTCACATACTTCTTGACCTTGATTTTCTTGTCCACCCCGGTGGCTATCTCCTGCAGGCTCATCTTGACCTTGACCCTGATGTTGCTGCCTCGGTTCACCGAGCGTCGGCCCGTGCGTCCGCCGCCGAAGAAGTCGCCGAAGCCTCCGAAGATGTCGCCGAAGTGCGAGAAGATGTCCTCCATCGACATTCCGCCCTGGAATCCGCCGCCGCCGGCGCCTTCGAACGCGGCATGGCCGAAGCGGTCATATTTGGCGCGCTTGTCGGCATCCGACAGGACGTCGTAGGCCTCGGCCGCCTCCTTGAATTTTTCTTCGGCCTCCTTGTCACCGGGATTTTTGTCGGGGTGATATTTGATGGCCATCTTGCGATACGCCTTCTTTATCTCGTCGGCCGACGCGCCCTTCGACACGCCAAGCACTTCATAGTAATCTCTCTTTGCCATCTCACTATCGGTTTAATTCTTATTCGCACACAACCACTTTCGAGAATCGTATCACCTTGTCGTTCAGCATATAGCCCTTCTCGATGCAGTCCAGCACCTTGCCCTTCATGTCGGGCGTGGGGGCCGGTATTTTGGTGACGGCCTCGTGCAGGTCGGTGTCAAACTCCTTGTTCACGGCATCGATGGGCGTCACGCCGTTTTTCTGCAGATAGCTGCCGAACTTGCTGTAAATCAGCTCCACGCCCTCGCGCAGCGCAGCCACGTCCGATGCCTCGTTCATGTGGCTCAGAGCGCGCTCGAAGTCGTCGATCACGGGCAGCAGCGCCACCAGCAGGTCCTGACCGGCGTTCTTGGTCAGCTCCATCTTCTCGCGCATGGTGCGCTTGCGATAGTTGTCATACTCGGCCGTCTGGCGCAGATACTTGTCTTTCAGCTCGTCGTAGCTTGCCTGCAGCTCGGCCAGCGCCTTGTCGGCCTCCGTCGCTCCGGCCTCATCAGCGGCCTCATCGGCGGCCTCGGCGGCAGGCTCGGACGGCCGCTGTTCCTGTTCTGCATTTTTGGCAGATTCTTCCGACGCTTTGTCAGTCTTGTCCGCCATTTCTGACATTTTGTCCGTGTTCAACTCCTTTTCTTCCGAATCTGTGTTTGCTCCTGATTTGTTCATATCGTGTAAATTATTATTATTCTGATGCTTATTATCAAATTCCGCATACCTTTTGTGCAACTACCTTGCCAAAGTGCGCGGCATGACTTTTTTTCATGCCGGAGCGCACAAAAAAAGGCAGCCGGAGCCGCCTTTTGTAGTTTTTTCTGCGTGTGTCGGAAACGACCGTGTCATTTCAGAATCGAAGTCAGCATCTGCGTCAGGTCCGCCCCGCGCAGATTCCGGGCAATTATGACGCCGTTGCCGTCGAGCAGCCAGTTGCACGGGATGCTGTTGACGCCGTAGGCGCGGGCCGCCGAACTCCGCCATCCGCCATAGTCGCACACGTGGTCGGGCCACACCAGGCCGTCGCTTTCGATGGCGCTGAGCCAGTTTTCCTTCTTCACGTCGAGCGAGACGCCGTAGACCGTGAAGCCGTCGCCGGCCGTGAAGGTGCGGTTGCGGAACGTGTTGTAGGCCTCGACCACCGAGCGGTTCTCGGCCCGGCAGGGGCCGCACCACGACGCCCAGAAGTCAATCAGGACGACCTTGCCGGCCAGGTCCGAAAGCCTGTGGAGCTTGCCGTAGCCGTCGTGGAACGACAGTTCGGGCGCCTTCTGCCCCACTGCCAGGCCTGTCGTCTGGGCGCTGGCCGCCAGCGTCAGGCAGGCAAGCAGTGTCAGGATTGCTTTTCTCAGATTCAATAGTCGCTTCATTTATCAATTCCTATTTGTTTTCGGCCAGCAAATTTAGCGTCGATTCGATATTCTCGAGTTCAAAATCGCGCGAAACGACATTTCCGTCGGCGTCAATGAGGATATTGATGGGTGAACTGACTCCAAAGTCTTTCAGGATGTCCGAATCCTTGCCCTTGAAATCGCAGATGTGATAGAAGTCCTGCGTGCCGTCCATCGAAATGGCCTTGCGCAGCGGCGAGCGGAAGCGGTCGAGCGAGATGCTGACGACCTTCAGCCCGTTGCCCCGGCAGAAGGTGGTCTGCCCGTATCTTTCGGACATGTCGACCAGACGATAATTGTTGATTCTCGATTCGGCGTCGTACGAGGCCCAGAAGTTGAGCAGCACCATCCGGCCGCTCAGCGAGTCGATAGGTAGTTGTCTGCCGTCCAGCATTTCGGCGCCGTAGATCGACGACAGGGATTCTCTCATTAGCTGTTCTGAATTGTCGTTTTTGGCCGACGAAAGCGATAAGACCACGCCAAGGCCAATCGGAATGCAGTGTTTAATTTTTACCATGTTATCGTTTTCTCGAACCGCGGCGCACGCTACTTTTAGCTGAGGCACAATACGATGGCCTATTGCTGGCAAACAGCCATCGCGGTCCGAATGTTTGACGGCGCGAAGATAAGCGCATCGGTTTTTACCGACCAAAATTTTGCTCCCTTTTGTGCCCCGCTGTCGGTTGGCGGCAACAAGCGTTTCGACGCAACAGACTATCTTCCAGCGCAATACCCCAATAGGCCGGCTGAGTTAAAAATATTTAAGCTCCCGGCCGCGCCGCCCCATACGAAAAAAGCTCCCGAAACGACGTCTAATCGTTTGGGAGCCTGATGCTTTGGCCTCTGTGGGGCGGTCATTTCACGGCGTCCACCACCTGGCCCAGAAACTCTTCGGCATCGCCGGTCTTGATGGCAGCAATCGTCCCGTCGGGTGCCACGCGGAACGAGGCCGGGATGGTGTAGACCTGATACTTGGCTGCCACCGCGTTGTCAGTCTCGCGCAGCTGGTTGCCGGCCATGTTGTCGGCCGCCATCGCCTCGCGCCAGGCTGCCTCGTCCTCGTCGAGCGAGATGCAGATGAGCTCCAGGCCCTTGTCCTTCAGCTTGTCGTAGGTGGCCATCAGCTTAGGCGTGTAGGCGCGGCAGGGTTTGCACCACGATGCCCAGAAGTCGACCAGCACATATTTGCCCGCAAACGACGACAGAGTCACCGCCTTGCCGTCCTTGTCGGTCAGGGTGAAGTCGGGTGCAGCGTCGCCCACGCTGACCGTCTGCTCTGTGTCGGCCTTGGCTGCCTGCGTGTTGAAATAGCTTATCAGCATTTTGGTGTATTTGTGGTCGGGCTGACTGCTTTTGAATCTGTCCACCATCGTCTCAACTTCGTCTTCGTCGTAGATGCCCATGAGGTTGAGGAACATGAACAGGCCGACAGCATTGTCCTGATTGTCAGCCACAAACTTGCGCATATAGCTCTGCTGGTTTTCGCGGATCATGCGCATCTCCTCCGAAATCTCCTCCACTCGGAGCGTGTCGCCCTTGAAGAATGCCGCCTGGCCTTCCTGCTGGAGTTCGATGGCGCGCTGATGGTCGGGCATCTCGGTGGCGAAACTGAAGAACCGGAGTGCCAGGTCGGAACCTTCGACCTTGACGTTTTCGAGGTTTTCGGCATCGGCCACCAGCTTGATGTCGGCGTTTTCGACAAACAGGACTATCGGCGAGTTGCTGCCCTCGATGAGCAGATACATCAGTTCGGGATATTCGACGCTGCCGGTGAGGGTGAATTTGCCGTCAACAAGGTCGGCGGTGTCGGTCGGTGTCAGGCCGTCGACGGTGTCGATCAGATACGAAATGATTTTGCCGTCGGTGGCGTTAGCTATTTCGCCGTTGATGGTGTAGCTTTTGTTTTGGCACGAGAAAAGTGTCGCGGTCATAGCGAAAACCGCACATATTCCGAGTTTGTTTTTCATGGATAAATTATTGAAAATGATTGTTTTGCAATGGCATTCGGCATTCGTTCGACGCCTTAACTGCTGCGAATGTAGTCATTTTGTTGATTGTGCGGCCCATGATGCCCGATTTTAATTGTGCGCCGGCGTCAGTTCATCAGCCAATGACAAATCATCAGTGCTGTCAGAAAAATGACGTTCGTCATAGTAAAGATGCCAAGGTAGCGCCCTTTGGCGTCGTTGTAGGAATGCGCGAAAAACTTGTAGGAAATGAGGCTTGCCATGGATGCGATAAGCGTCCCGAGCCCGCCCAGATTGACCCCGACCGTCAGCGCAGGCACGTTGCCGCTGAAGCCCGACAGCAGCAGAGCCGCCGGCACGTTGCTGATTATCTGGCTTGCCGCTATGCCCGTAATCACCTCATTGCCAGACACTATTCCGCACAAGAAGTCGCGAATACCGCTGATGCGCTGAATGTTGCCGGTGAGCACAAAAAACGAGACGAATGTCAGAATCAGAAAATAGTCAACACTGACAAAAATGCGTCTGTCGACAACCCAAACGACAGCAATTACCATGACCAACGACACCACGAACGGGACGAGGCGCGCAACGGTGGCAAGGCAGAGCACGAACAGAAGCGTGTAGACCGCCACCAGCCTCACATCGGGCTTTGACTCAGGCTCTTGCGTCATTTCGACCTTACAGCTCGGGAAAGCGAAGGCGCAGAGTGCCAGCATGACGAACGACACCAGACAATACGGCATCATTATGGCCCCGAAGCCCGTCACCGACAGGCCCGACAGATTGTACATGTACAGATTCTGCGGGTTGCCGATGGGCGTCAGCATGCTGCCCAGATTGGCGGCCAGGGTCTGGAGGACGATGACACGAATCAGGTGGCGCCCGTTGCCCGAACGGCTCAGAACCAGCATTGCAAACGGCACCATCGTGATGAGCGCCACGTCGTTGGTGACGAGCATGCTGCCGAAGAAAGTCAACATTATCAGCGTGATGCAAAGCCGGCGGACGGTCGACGCCCGGCGGAGCAGCGCGCGGCCCATGTGCTGGAAAAGGCCGATGCGCTTGTAGCCCTCCATCACCATCATGAGGCTCAGGAGGATGCCCAGGACTCTGAAATCGACATAGTGGAGATAGCCGGCGTCGGGCGGGACGGCGATGGCGGAAACGACGGCGAGCAGCGTGGCTGCGGAAAAGACCGTTTCGCGCCGCAGGAATGCGAGAAAATTCTTCATCAGTTCAAAAGAAATGTCGCACCACGGTATGTTGCGGCGCGACATTTCTCAGTTAAAATCGTGTCTACATTTCTATTTCAGTGTGCTGCTATCCACATTCTGGACCGTGCCCTGGATGCGCAGCATCACGTTCGAAGCCTTGGGATCGTTCGAGATGACGGTCACCGTCTTGCTCTGGCGGCCGTTCTTGCCGCGCGGGTCGAAGGTGACGTGCACTTCGGTGCTCTCGCCCGACTTCAGGACCGTCTTGGCAGGCTTGACTGCCGTGCAGCCGCACGACGCCTTCACCTTTCTGATTATCAAATCGTTCTTACCCTTGTTGGTCACCACGTAGTCGTGCTCCACTTTCTGGGTGGTCGGGATGGTGCCGAAGTCGAACACCTTGTCGTCGAATTCGATGACGGGCGCTTCGGCCAGCTCGGCCTCGGTCAGGTTGCTGAAGTTCTCTTCGATGGTGGCACTGACGGTCAGGCGGTTCTTGTAGTTGCGGACGCCGTCGAAAATCACATATATCTGGTCGGTCACAAAGCCCCAGTCGTTCTTCATCGAGGCGTCGTAGGTGGTGGTGATGACGGCCGTCTGCCCGGGCTGCACGGTGGCCGGACTGACCGTCATCCTGATGTGCGACGGCACGTTGATGAATTCGGGCGTCAGCGGCTTCGACGATATATTAATGCACTTTATGTCAACCACTTTGGTCTCCACGGGCGTCATCTTGGTCATGGCCACGTGCGAGTCGGAGAGGCGCAGGCTGTCGAACAGGGTCGGATAGTCGTCTTCGAGCGTGCGCTTGCGCGGGGTGACGTTGCCGGTGATGCGCAGCACAAGGTTGGGAGCCTGCGCGTTGGAGGTCACGGTGATGGTCTTGTTGAAGTTGCCGGGGCGGTTGGTGGGGTTGAACGTCACCTTGACCGTGCCGCGGGCGTTGGGAGCCACCGGCGTCTTGGTCCACTCGGGCGTGGTGCAGCCGCACGATGCCTGCACGTTGTGGATGACGAGCGGGGTCGCGCCTTCGTTCTTGAACTGAAAGGTATAAGTGACATTGCCGCCATCTTCGGCTATGCTTCCAAAATCATGCACCACATTTTCGAATGTCATCACGGGTTTCGTGGGCGTCTGGGCCGCAACCATGCCGGTCAGCGCCAACATGACGAGGAATGAAAAAATCTGTTTCATTGTCGATTCCAATTTGTTTTCAGTGATATTCATCAATTTTTGCCACAAAATAACACCATTTGAAGATAATTAGCAAACTCTTTCAACATTCGTTGGCGGAGGCTCTCCGAATTTCGGAAAAACTTCAAAGCATGGGCTTTTTCCGGGTCAGGCCGGGGTCAGATTCGGATGGCAATCACCAATATGTCATCGGTTTGCTCCTCGCTGCCCTGCCACAGCTGCAGCCTCTGGTCGAGCATGTCTTTCTGGCTGCTCATCGGCATGCCGTGGATGTCGTCGAAGAGCTGGCACAGACGCTTGAGCTTGAACTTTTCGGGGCGGGCCGAGTTGCCGCCGAACTGGTCGGTGATGCCGTCGGAGAACATGTAGATGCTGTCGTCGGCCTGCAGGCTGAACTTGTGCTCCTTGAAGTCGCGCTTCATGAACTCGGGCTCGCTGTCGCCGATGCTGCGGCGGACCATCGGCAGCTCGATGCACTCGGTGCCGCGGTAGACGAAAATGGGGCGGCGTGCCGAGCAGCTGCGCATCTCGAAGGTCTGGCAGTTGATGGCGATGACGGCCATGTCAATCGTGTCGACCATCGAAAACTCGACGTTCGAGTGCAGCATGGTGCGCAGATGCACGTCGAGCTCCTCGACCAGCCGCACGGGCGAGACTGACTCTTCGGTGATGTTGGTCAGGATGGTGCAGCACATCATCGACAGGAACGCGCCGGGGACGCCGTGTCCGGTGCAGTCGGCGCAGCAGATGTAGAGGTCGTCGCCCTTGCGCATGAACCAGTAGAAGTCGCCGCTGACGATGCTCTGCGGCTTGAAGTAGACGAAAAAGTCGGATATCGGGAATGCCTGCAGATGATCAATGTCGGGCAGAATGCTGCGCTGTATGCACTCGGCATAGTTGATATTGTTCAGTATTTTTGCATTCTGGCGGTTGATTTCGTCACTCTGACTGTTGAGAATGGTGGTCTGGCGCACCACTTCGGACTCGAGCAGCTTGCTCTGGCGCACCATCATCATCTCGCGCTCGTGAGCCATCTTGTTGCGGCGGCGCAGCATCCAACTCAGAAATGCTAGGATGATGCTTACAATCAGAATGATGAAGGCTATCTGCTGCCTCAGCATACGGTCCAGATGACGGCGGCCGCGCTCGATCTGCAGCTGATTGTTGAGCACCGACAGTTCGCGCTTGTAGCGCATCTGCCTGCTCATCAGCAGCTTCGACTGGCTTTCGAGCGCAATCGAATCAATGATCTTGCGGCAGTACTGGTTGGCGTTGTAGGCACGCCGGTAGTCGCCCTTGGCGGCATAGAGCCTCTCGCTCAGCGCGGCGAGACGGATGACGCCCTTGGTGTTCTGCATCAGATTGTCGGAATAGCGATGCTTGATGAGCAGATATTCGGCGCGGTCGTAATTGCCTGTGCCAAGGTCTATTTCGACCTGACGGATGGTGATGTTGTCGAGCACGCCCTCGTTCTTTTCGGCGTTCAGGTATTTTTTACGCTCTTCGAGGCACATCTGCGCCGAGTCGTAGTAGCAGCGGGCAATGTAGTATTCGCACGAATTGTCGATGAAATTCTGCCTGTACGACAGCGTGCCTATCTTGTCGCAGAGCTGGCGCGTGATTCCGTGATATTTTTCGGCCTGACCGAAATTCTTGGCATTGAAGGCCATGCGCATCTTCTTGATGTAGTAGCGATACTTGACCTTGTCGGGCAGGCGGTCGAGCACGTGCTTGTCGAGTTTGAGCAGCTGCGATGCCGTCAGCGTGTCGGAGAGGTCGTCGTAGACGTTGCTCAGGCCCAGCAGCGCCTCGACCTTCTGGTTGCCGTACTTTTTGAGGTCGGAGTCGCAGAGCTTGAGTGCGAGGTTGTAGTAGTCGACCGACGAGGTGATGTTGCGCAGGAAGCGTTCGGTGTTGCCTATGTTGCAGCAGCAGAGGATGTAGAGCGACGTGTCGCCGAGTTCGTGGCAGAGCTGCTTGACCTGAAGCATGTAGTGCAGCGACGATTTATGGTCGCCGCTGGCGCGCTGGCAGACGGCCAGGATGCGGATTGACCTCATGTAGTCGGCGCAGCGGCCTTCGGTGCCGAGGCCGTTGTAGTGATTGTAGACGCATTTGGCGATGACTTCGGCCATCTGACGTTCGTCCTTCTGCAGATAGGCCCAGCTCATCTTGACCAGCACCGAATAGTAGAGCGTGCTGTCGAACGACATGTCGAGCACCTTGTTGAGATATTTCAGCGCCGAGTCGTTTTCGTTGCGGGCATAGAAGGCATCGGCAGTCCGCAGATATTCGTCCACAGTGCGTTCGGCGCGCTTGGACCTGGACGGCCTGTCCTGGCAGCAGGCCACGGCCACGAACGCCGCCACTACCAGCAACGCCCTGAATGCCAACCGTATGTTAAGTCTGCCGTTCATCAGTCTTTCTCCGTGTGCTTCAAATTTTCAAACCAACCAGCAGCGAGTCGTCTATCAGATCGTTGTCGCCGCGCCACTCGTTGAACATTTTTTCGAGTTCGAGCTGCTGCGCCTTCACCGGCATCTCGGTCACCGACGACAGCATTTCCTTGAGCCGCTTGGGCAGCAGTTTGGAGCGCTCGGGGCCGCCGAACTGGTCGGTGATGCCGTCGGTGAACATGTAGACGCAGTCGCCCTTTTCGAGCTGCACTTCGCGTCCCACAAAGTCGTATTCGCCCAGGTCGAAATGGCTGTTGGCGCCGATGCTGCGCTTGACTCCGGCCACGTCGGTGAATCCCCTGCGGCCGTAGACGTAGATGTGCTGCCGCGCGGCGGCCATGCTGGCCTTGAGGGTCTCGAGGTCCAAGACCAATACCGATATGTTGATATTGTCTTTCAGACGGTGCGACTTGTCGTGCTTGGTCATGATGTATTTCAGGCGGGTGTCCATGCGCATCAGCAGCTGGCTGGCCGACTGGTTGATGTTGTTGGAGCACAAGTCGTTGAGCATGGTAGCTCCGACCATCGACATCAGCGCGCCCGACACGCCGTGACCCGAGCAGTCGGCACAGGCCACCATCAGTTTGCCGCCTCGGCACATGAAGAGGTAGAAGTCGCCGCTGACCACCACCTTGGGGCGAAAGATGACGAAGAGCCCTTCGACGCCTTCGACGTTGAGGTCCTGAGGGTTGGGCAGGATGCTGCGCTGGATGTGCTCGGCATAGACGATGCTCTCCATGATCGAGGTGTTCTTGCGCTTTATCTCGTCGTATTGCTTGCGCAGGCTGATGGTCTGGCTCATCACCTCCACTTCGAGGCGCTCCTTCTGCTCAATCAGCTGGGCCTGCTTGCGCTTGGTGTATCTGCGGCGGGCTATGTTGATGTACAGCAGCCACAGCACCAGTATCAGAACCGTGGCGGCGAACAGAATCAGCAGCAGCATCCGGCGCTTGTCTACCTCCACCTGGTTGCCGTACATCTCCTCCTTCTGGCGCATGAGCGTGGCGTCCTTGCGGAATGTCGTCTCCATATGTATGCCGCGCTCCACGGCGCACAGATGCGACACCGAGTCGGTGTAGCTGTCGTTGACGCACATCAGGCGGTAGGCGCTTTTGTAGTCGTTCTTGGCGGTGTAGATGCGCTGCATCAGGCTGAAATAGACGGGGACTATGGCGTGGTTGGCCTTGACCGAATGGATGTCGAGATGGCGGTCGGCATAGCGCAGGGCTTCGTCGGGCCGGTTGCGGGCAATCAGGATGCTGACGTGCGCAAGGTGAAACAGGTTGCGGTTGCGCTCGTCGACGAACGCGCCCACGGCTTCGGCATCGTCGTAGTAGGCCTGGGCCTTGTCGAGCTCGCCGTCGATGGCGCAGGCCACGGCGGCCGCGAGGCAGGCGAAGAGCGTGTAGCTGACCTGCGGCACGTTGCGCGCCCGGCTTATCCGCACGACCTCTTCGGAGTGCTTACGGACCAGGTCGAACCGCTTGGTGTACATTGCCTTGTTGATGCGGCCGGTGAGGCAGACGATGTTGAAGATCGGATGCTTTTCGAGATATGTGGTGTCGTACCAGATGATGTTGCCGTAGTTGTTCATGTTGGCGTAGTCCTGCGCGCGGCTGAAGATGCGGCACATGTTGTAGACCGCCCAGTGGTAGTTGTCGTCCTCGCCGCGCTCCTTGCTGCGGCTGATGAGCTGCCCGCATATCTCGGCCGCCATGGCCAGCTTGCCGCAGTTGACGTAGATGTTGACAATCTGCCACATGCACTCGAAGACACGGCCGCTGCGGTTGCAGAGCTCGAAACTGTTGCGGGCGTCGCTGAAGTGGCTGATGGCCGCCTCGCTGTCGTTGCGGCTGAGGCTGCAATAGCCGAGCGAGATGTAGGCGTTGCCGACGGCCTTGAGGGCCGTGGGCGTGGTGAAGCCGGCGAAGTGCCGCAGCACGCTCATCGACATGGCTTCGATGCTGTCGGGCTGGGTGTCGCCAATCGAGAGGGCGAGGCTGTTGCAATAGTAGGAACGGGCCAGATAGACTTCGGTGGAATCGGTGGCGACGCCGAGCATGTACTGGCTCCAGAAGTGGAACCGCTTCAGGTCAGGGCGCTTGAGGCAGACGTCGGCCGAATCGTTTGCAGCAGAGAACGATACGTTGATGCCGGCCTGTCCATGCCAAGGCATCAACAGACACAAAATCGTTATTATCGTGTATCTCAACATAACTGCGAACTGATTTCCACCTATAAAACTATCTATAATTTGCCGCTCCACACAAAACAATCCGGAAAATCCGCATCGATTTGTTGCGCCGACAGACCAAAGACCGACGAGCCGCTACCGGACATTGCCGCATATACGCAGCCGCACTCGTATAGTTTCCTTTTGATGCCGGCTATTTCGGGATGAAGCGCAAAAACGGTCTGCTCGAAATCGTTGACCAGCCTGTCGCGCCACTCGGCGACGGGCAGCCCCACCACATCGCGCACGCTGTGCCGCGGCCTGCCGGGCGTCACCCCGCGATAGGCCTCGGCCGTCGACACGAAAATGTCGGGCTTGACAAGCGTCAGCCACCAGCCGCCCAGGTCGAGGCCGACGGGCTCGAGGCGGTCGCCGATGCCGGTGGCGTAGGCCGGCCGGGCGTCGACGAAGAACGGGCAGTCGGCACCGATGGGCGCCACCATGCGGCGCATCTCGTCGTCGGTCATCTTCAGGTCAAACATGTCGTTGAGCAGGCGCACCATGTAGGCGCCGTCGGCCGAGCCGCCGCCCAGGCCCGCTCCCATGGGCACCATCTTGTGCAGGCAGATGCCGATGGGCGGAATCGGGTACCGCTCGCTGACGCGGCGATAGGCCTTGACGCAGATGTTCTTTTCGGGGTCGCCGGCAATGGCAAGACCGCTGCTGCTGAACCGATAGGGCTCCGGGCCGTCGGTCAGGACCACTTCGAGCATGTCGTGCAGCGGAATCGGATAGAAAACGGTTTCGAGATTGTGATAGCCGTCCGGGCGGCGCTCCACGACGCTAAGCCCCAAATTTATTTTGGCGTTGGGCAGAATAATCATTTTGCTGAGTGGTAAAATGGGTGATTAATGATTTATTAATGGGTTATTAATCGGCCGTCAGACGGCGTTCAGATACGGGTTGAAGGCCATTTCGTCGCCCACGGTGGTTTCGGGGCCGTGGCCCGGCAGCAGCCGCGTGGTGCGGGGCAGGGTCAGCAGTTTGGCGCGGATGCTTTGCAGCAGCAGACGGCCGTTGCCGCCGGGCATGTCGGTGCGGCCCACGCTGAAGCGGAAGACGGTGTCGCCGCAGAGGCAGACGCCGTCGGCCGCCGAATAGAGCGCCACGCAGCCGGCCGAGTGCCCGGGCACGTGCAGGACGGTCAGTTCGGTGCGGCCAAAGCGGATCGTGTCGCCGTCGGCAAAAAAGGTGCTGACGGCGGCCGGCGCGGGCATGGGTGGCAGTCCGAACGCAGCCACGGCCTTGGGCGTCAGGGCCAGCTGCTCGAGGTCGGCGGCGTGGGCCACGGGCGTGAGGCCGTAGGTGTCGGCCACATATTGGCTACCAAAAGTGTGGTCGAGATGCAGATGCGTAAACCACATCGCTTCAGGACGATAGCCCTTGGTGGCGATGAACCGGCTCAGATATTCGTCTTCGGCCGGGGTGCTGTTGCCGGGGTCGACTATGGCGCAGCAGCCCGTGGAGTCGCTGAGCAGATAGGTGTGCTCGCCAAACATGTTAAACGTCAGTGTATCAATATTCATGACTTTGGTTTTGAGATATTAGCGTATCAGGCCGAAATGTTTCAGTGCGTTCATTATCCCATCGTCGTCGACCGAGGTGGTCACATAGTCGGCGGCGGCCTTGACGGCGTCGTCGGCATTGCCCATGGCCACGCCTGTGCCGGCATAGCGCAGCATCTCGATGTCGTTGCCGCCGTCGCCAAAGGCCATCATCTCCGAAGGGTCGATGCCCAGATGGCGGGCGATGCAGTCGAGGCCCACGGTCTTGCTGATGCCCTGCGGCACCACGTCGCTGAATGTGGGATACCAGCGTGTGGCGGTGCAGTGCGGCAGATGCTTCATGACGGCGGGCTCGGAGGCGGCGTCGAAGAAGGCTATTATCTGCAGCACAGGCTTCCGGGCCGCCAGGCGCAAGTCGGCTATTGGCGGATAGGGGAAGTGCAGGAGCTCGAAGAGGTCGTCGACGTCGGGGTTGCTGCGGTTCATCACCATGCCGTCGGGGTGGACGAAGACGCACGGCATGCGGCTCTCGGTCTCGACCCATCGGGCAAATCCGCTGACGTCGGCGGCATCCATGGCGTGGACGTCGACAACGCGACCGTCGATGATGGTCTGGCCGCCGTTGATTGTGACGTAGCCGTCGAAGCGGTTGCTGCCCAGATTGTTGATGGCCGACAGATGCCGTCCGCTGGCTATGAAGACGCGGATGCCCTGCTGCCTGAGCATGTCGAGGGCCAGCTGCGCCGATGCCGGGATGCTGTGAGTCCGGAAGCTGACCAGTGTGCCATCGATGTCGAAGAATACGGCTTTGACCATGAACGGTGTCTTTAGGTTTTTTTACAAAATTAATAAAATTGGTCCGGCGGCCGAGGCGTCGGTCGGCAAAAAAAAAACTCACTCCAAGCCTTGGAAATTTAAGGCTTGGAGTGAGGTCAGACGCAGCGGTCGGCGGGGGCTGCGAAGCCGATGCCTATGCCACCGCTCCGATTCCGGCAAACCCGAGGAATGCCAGAGCCAGAATGCCGGCCGAAATGAGTGCTATGGGAGTGCCTTTCAGGCTTTCGGGCACGTCCATCAGTTCCAGATGTTCGCGGATGCCGGCGAAGATGACCAGCGCCAGCGCAAAGCCGATGGCCGTGGCTATGGCGTAGACCACGCCCACCAGCAGTGTGGGGTCGAGGCCTTTGGCGTCGAAAGTGCCGTTGCCCACCAGGATGGCCACGCCAAGGATGCAGCAGTTGGTGGTGATGAGCGGCAGGAAGACGCCGAGAGCCTGATAGAGCGAGGGCGACACCTTTTTGAGAATAATCTCAACCATCTGAACCAGAGCGGCTATCACAAGAATGAACGATATGGTCTGCAGATATTCGACCTTGAAAGGCACGAGCACGTAGACCTGCAGCAGATAGGTCACGATGGTGGCCAGCGTCAGCACGAATGTGACGGCGGCGCCCATGCCCAGGGCCGTCTCAACTTTTTTCGACACGCCCAGGAACGGGCATATTCCCAAGAATTGCGACAATACGACGTTGTTCACGAATATTGCCGAGATGATTATCAGTATGTATTCCATCTTATGCCTTCTTTATGCGGTTAATAATTGCGATCAGATAGCCGAGTGCGAGGAACGCGCCCGGAGCCAGCACGAAGGCCAGCATGCCATAGTCGTCGGAATAGAGCTTGATGCCGAAGACGGCGCCGCTGCCCAGCAGTTCGCGCACGGCTCCCAGCAGCGTCAGCGCGGCCGAGAAGCCGAGTCCGATGCCGATGCCGTCGAACATCGAGTCGAACGGAGTGTTCTTGGAGGCGAAGGCTTCGGCGCGGCCCAGCACGATGCAGTTGACCACGATGAGCGGGATGAAGAGGCCGAGCGACGCGTAGAGCGCGGGCAGGTAGGCTTTCATCAGCATCTCGAGCACGGTCACGAACGTGGCGATAATCACGATGTAGGACGGTATGCGGACCATGTCGGGTATGAGCTTCTTGACAAGCGAGATGACGACGTTGGAGCATATCAGCACAAACATGGTGGCAAGGCCCATGCCCAGACCGTTGATGGCCGAAGTGGTGGTGCCGAGCGTGGGGCACATGCCCAGAAGGAGCACGAATGTGGGATTCTCCTTTATGATGCCGTTGAGCAAAATATTCAGCTTATTCATATTCTGATACTCCTTTCTGATTATTCTTTGGTAGTTGTTGCGCCACTATTGGCATTGCGTTCGACAAACAGATGGTTATACGAAGCGTTGACAGCCTTGAGGAAAGCACGCGACGTGATGGTCGAAGCCGTGATGGCGTCCACATCGCCGTTGTCTTTGGAGACCTTGAGCGGCGTCGAGGGGTTGCGGCCGATGATGTTGCCCTTGTTGCGGAACCATTCGCCGGCCTTGGCGCCCAGCCCGGGCGTCTCGGAATGCTTCAGCACCTCGTAGCCGAGTATGGTGCCCTTGTCGTCGAAGCCGGTGAGCACGGTCAGCGGGCCGCCGAAGCCGTTTTCGGAACGCTGCACGGCCGTGCCGAGCGGCTTGCCCGAAGCGTCGGCAGTGCTATATATCACGAAGTCGACCTTGCCCTTGTCGTTGAGCACGGTGTCGACCTTGGTCAGTGTCAGTTCGCCTTCGGCTCCGCCCAGAATCACCTTCTTGATGCCGCTGCTCAGAGTGTTGGCCTCGACGATGCGGATGGGTTCGGCGGTCAGCTGGTTCATGTAGCCGAGCAATGCACCGGCCACCAACGACACCGATGTCAGCACCAGTGCCATGTTCAGTAATGTTGATTCTAACTTTTTCATTTCGTAGCTACCTCCCCAAAACGTTTCGGTTTAAAATATGTGTTGATAAGCGGAGTCAGCATGTTCATGATCAGGATTGCAAACGACATGCCCTCGGGATATGCTCCGAAGGTTCGGATGATGAACGTGAGCAGGCCGATGCCGAAACCGTAGACCAGCATTCCGCTGTGGCTCATAGGCGATGTCACATAGTCGGTGGCCATGAAGATGGCGCCAAGCAGTGCGCCGCCGGTGAGCAGGTGGAACAGCGGGCTGGGATAAGCGCTCGGGTCGGCCAGCCAGAAGATGGCCGAGAGGACGGCTATGGTGCCGAGGACGGCTACCGGGATGTGCCAAGTGATGATTCGGCGCACCAGCAGAATGACGAAGCCGATGAGCAGCGCTATGGCGGCAACCTCGCCGAGCGAGCCGCCCATGTTGCCCAGCAGCAGGTC
>SAMEA3663209__coassemble_659_pt1 | contig 16585 bp, 14 predicted proteins | sample SAMEA3663209__metabat2_high_PE_010 | metagenome-assembled genome bin SAMEA3663209 (sample SAMEA3663209) | pig gut metagenome | biome: pig gut; feature: pig-associated habitat; material: faeces | place: China | collected 2013 | reverse complement strand
CATCAGCATCGACCGCCTGGCCGCCAACCCCTACCTGACGCGCGTCCTTGCCGAGCAGATAGTCCGCCGCCGCGCCCGGCGTGGCAACTACACCTGTCCGGCCGACCTCCGGAAAATACCAGCCGTCAAGCACGTCGACCCGATATTTTTCCAATACCTCAGCTACGACTGACCCGGCGGCCGCCGCCCGTTTTGCCACCGATGCCTGCAAAAAAGACTGCCCATATTTGTCAATCTCAACAAAGTTCATTTATTTTGCATCCGCTTTGCACATAGCCAAAGTGGATTGTTGTAAACAAGAAACATTTCGAAATAAATAACAGTAAATCATGATTGTAGTTCCAATTAAAGAAGGCGAAAACATCGAAAGAGCCTTGAAGAAATTCAAAAGAAAATTCGAGAAGACCGGCGTTATGCGTGAGTTGAGAAACCGTCAGGCATACACCAAAGAGTCTATCCTGCGTCGCGACAAAATGGCCAAAGCCATCTATCTGCAGCAGATGCGCCGCGAAGAAGAGTAAAATTTCTTTCGAATCTGCCGGAACGCGACCGGCAGAGAAGATATTTTATGAGGATACATTTTTGTCACAGGCAAAGATGTGTCCTCATAAAGTTTTAGACGCATCAGTCACCCATTAATCGCTCGCCAATGGACCTCCTGACCGCCTTCACCGACTATCTGCGCTACGAAAAGCACCACTCGCCGCTCACTGTCACCGCCTACGCCAAAGACCTTGAGACCTTTCAGGCCTACCTTGCCGAGCACAATCTCGGGCCGCTCCAGGACGCGCGCCCCAAGCACATCCGCTCGTGGATGATGCACCTGCTCTCGCAAGGCATCATGCATCGCAGTGTCAACCGCAAGGTGGCCGCACTCCGGCGCTTCTATAAGTTCCTGCAGTCCGAAGACATCATCAGGCTCAACCCGTGCTCGGCCATCGACTCGCTCCGCATCGCCAAGAACCAGCCGCAGGCCCTCGACGCGCCCGCCATGGACCTCATGCTTGACCGCTGCCCCTATCCCGACGACTACGAAGGCTGCCGCGACAAGACCATACTCGAACTTTTTTACCAGACCGGAATGCGCGTCTCCGAACTGACTAATCTGTCTGATAATCAAGTCGATTTTGGCAATCAGGTAATCAAGGTGCTCGGAAAAAGATCGAAAGAACGAATAATTCCCATCTCAAAAGTTTTGGATTCGGTTTTAAAGTCGTATCTTCATCGAAGAAATTCAGAGTTCGGAGACGACGCGAACGGTGGTCCGTTGTTCTTAACGAAGAAGGGTGGCAGGATATACACCAGACTCGTATATCGCGTGGTGCACAGCCATATCGAAATGGTCTCGACCATCACCAGAAAGAGCCCGCACGTCCTGAGGCACACATTTGCCTCGGTCCTGCTCAAAAATGGAGCGGACCTCTTGGCAATCAAAGAGCTTCTGGGACACACAAGTCTCGCTGCTACGCAGGTCTACCTTCACACCGACTTCGAACAGTTAACCAAGGTGTACAAAAAAGCTCATCCAAGAGCAGAGTAAAATTGGAGGATTGATTATGAAACTTAACATTGAATCGGTGCACTTCGACGCATCGGAACAGTTGAAGAACTTCATCGAACACAAAGTCACCAAGCTTGACTTGTTTCACAATGGTATAATTTCGGCCGATGTCATTCTGAGGCTCGACAAGTCGTCCGACACGGAAAACAAAGTCGCTGAAATATCGCTGAAAACGCCCAACTGCAGCGACCTGTTTGCCAAGAAACAATGCAAGACGTTCGAAGAAAGCGTTGACCTGGCCTGCGAGGCATTGCGCAAGCAGCTCATCAAGGCCAAAGATCAGCAGTAGAGCCTGATATTAACAAGTAACGGCAAGCGATGGGGGATGTCTGGTTCAGGCATCCCTCATCAGTGTTTGTTGCTGCCTATGCCTGTGCACTGTAAAGCTAATCAGCGCGTTATATCTTACGCGCAGCGACCGGCAGTTGTCGCAAAACCTTTTTTTTTGATTCTTTAAACGAAAAGAATATGAAAGTTTTGTGGTTATTCTGCCAAAATATTATACCTTTGTACCCGAAATTTTACGGCAAGTATTGTGCAGTAAAATCAATGAAAAAGAAACTATTAAATAAATTAACAATCTAATTGTCTAATAATTCGAGTTATGGCTAAAGAAACATTTCAAAGAACTAAGCCGCACGTCAATATTGGTACTATCGGCCACGTTGACCACGGTAAAACTACTCTTACCGCCGCAATCACAACCGTATTGGCCAAGAAGGGCCTTTCTGAGTTGAAGTCTTTCGATCAGATTGATAACGCTCCGGAAGAAAAGGAACGTGGTATCACCATTAATACCTCGCACGTTGAGTATCAGACAGAAAAGCGTCACTATGCACACGTTGACTGCCCGGGTCACGCCGACTATGTGAAGAACATGGTGACCGGTGCTGCTCAGATGGATGGTGCTATCCTTGTCTGCGCCGCTACCGACGGTCCTATGCCTCAGACTCGCGAGCACATTCTGCTTGCCCGTCAGGTGAACGTTCCTCGTATCGTTGTGTTCATGAACAAAGTCGATATGGTTGACGATGCCGAGCTTCTTGATCTTGTTGAAATGGAACTCCGCGACCTTCTTTCGTTCTACGAATTCGACGGTGACAACTCTCCGGTTATCCGCGGCTCTGCACTCGGTGCATTGAACGGCGAACCTCAGTGGGAAGAGAAGATTATGGAACTCATGGATGCAGTTGACGAATGGATTCCGCTGCCTCCTCGCGATACCGACAAGCCTTTCATTATGCCTGTCGAGGATGTGTTCACCATCACGGGTCGTGGTACTGTTGCTACGGGTCGTATCGAAGCCGGTGTGGTTCACACAGGTGACGAGCTCCAGATCATCGGTCTTGGTGCAGACGGCAAGAAGACTACCTGTACCGGTGTCGAGATGTTCCGTAAGATTCTTGACGAAGGTCAGGCTGGTGATAACGTAGGTCTGCTCCTCCGCGGTATCGAAAAATCTGAAATCAAGCGTGGTATGGTATTGGCTAAGCCTGGCACCATCACTCCTCACACCAAGTTCAAGGCACAGATCTACGTGCTGAAGAAAGAGGAAGGTGGCCGTCACACTCCGTTCCACAACAAGTATCGTCCTCAGTTCTACCTCCGTACGTTGGACATCACCGGCGAAATCGCTCTTCCGGAAGGAACCGAAATGGTTATGCCTGGCGACCACGTAAATATTACCGTAGAGCTCATCTACCCGGTTGCATTGAACCAGGGTCTCCGTTTCGCTATCCGCGAAGGTGGCCGCACGGTTGGTGCAGGTCAGGTTACTGAAATCGTTGAGTAATATTCTGAATTGAAATAACGGTTCCGAAAGTCGTGTGCTTTCGGAACTTTTTACGGGTGTAGCTCAGTTGGTAGAGCACTGGTCTCCAAAACCAGGTGTCGGGAGTTCGAGTCTCTCCTCCCGTGCTGAACAGACGTTTTAAAGTCTTTTTTAGTCTATGAACAAGATAGCAAACTACTTCAAAGAAGTATATAACGAATTGGTAAACAAAACATCGTGGCCGACTTGGCCGGAATTGTCCAATAGCACCGTGGTTGTGATGGTCGCATCCTTGATTATAGCCGTGATTGTCGCAGTTATGGATTTCGCTTTCGACAACCTGTTGGAATTAGTTTATAAAGCTTTGTATTTGTAACTAATCAAGAAAGATGGCAGAGTTAGAAAAGAAATGGTATGTACTTCGTGCTATCGGTGGCAAGGAGAAAAAGGCCAAGGAATATCTCGACAACGAGATTGCAAGGCTCGGTTTGGGTCACTTGGTCGGACAGTCTGTGGTGCCGGTAGAGAAGGTGTATCAGGTGCGCAATGGCAAGAAGATTGCCAAGGAGAGAATTCTGTATGCCGGTTATATATTCGTTGAAGCAGTTTTGGTTGGCGAAGTTCCCCATGTGCTGAGGAACATACCTAACATAATCGACTTTTTGGGCGACAACAATCCCGTCCCGATGCGCGCCTCTGAGGTCAGCCGCATGATTGGCACAGCCGACCAGGCCGCCGACTCCGATGCTGAAGTGACGGTGCCGTATTTCGTGGGCGACACGGTCAAGGTGGCCGACGGTCCGTTTAGCGGGTTCACCGGCGTGGTTGAAGAGGCCAACGAGGATAAGAAGAAACTGACCGTGATGGTCAAGATATTCGGTCGCAAGACGCCTCTCGAATTGAGTTATTTGCAGGTAGAAAAAGAATAGTGTGCGGTTTCAGTATAATTAAATGCTTCCTTCCGCCCAAAGCGGAATCATACGAGACAGGTACACGTTCATATATAAATAAATAATTTTATTATAGAATTGCTACAATGGCTAAAGAAGTAGAAACCTTTATCAAACTTCAGGTAAAAGGTGGTGCTGCGAATCCTTCACCCCCCATTGGCCCGGCTCTGGGTTCGAAAGGTGTGAATATTATGGAATTCTGTAAGCAGTTCAATGCACGGACTCAGGACAAAGCCGGCAAGGTTTTGCCAGTAGTCATAACGGTTTATAAGGACAAGTCTTTCGATTTCGTGATCAAGACTCCGCCGGCAGCTGTCCAAATCATGGAAGCAGCAAAGATTAAGGGAGGTTCGGCAGAACCAAACCGTAAGAAAGTCGGCTCTTTGACTTGGGATCAGGTGAAGACCATTGCCCAGGACAAGATTGTCGATATGAACTGTTTTACCGTTGAATCTGCAATGAGGATGATTGCTGGTACCGCCAGAAGTATGGGTGTCACCGTCACAGGTGAATTCCCGGGCAATAATTAATTAATACCTTTTTGCAACAATGACAAAACTAACAAAAAATAAAAAGTTAGCTTTAGCTAAAGTTGATCCCGAAAAGCAGTATACTCTGGAAGAAGCCGCCGTTCTGGTCAAGGAGACCGCGACTGCAAAGTTCGATTCTTCTGTGGACATAGATGTGCGTCTCGGTGTTGACCCGCGCAAGGCGAACCAGATGGTTCGCGGTGTCTGCACACTTCCGCATGGTTCCGGCAAAGTAATCAGAGTCTTGGTTCTGTGTACTCCCGACAAGGAAGCTGAAGCTAAAGAAGCCGGAGCCGATTACGTTGGTCTTGACGAATATATCGAGAAGATCAAAGGTGGTTGGACGGATGTTGATGTGATCATTACCATGCCAAGCATCATGGCAAAGGTTGGTGCTCTCGGTCGTGTGCTCGGTCCTCGCGGTCTGATGCCCAACCCCAAGAGCGGCACTGTAACCATGGAAATCGGCAAGGCAGTGAAGGAAGTGAAAGCCGGCAAAATCGACTTCAAGGTCGACAAGTTCGGTATCGTTCACACATCAATCGGTAAGGTATCTTTTGATGCTCAGAAAATCGCCGACAACGCAAAAGAGTTCTTGGGAGTGATCCTGAAGTTGAAACCTTCAACTGCAAAGGGCACTTACGTAAAGAGCATTTATCTTACAAGTACCATGGGTCCTGGGCTTCGAATTGATGCGAAGTCAATTGAAGCTTAATTGAATGTCGAACATTAGATTTTAAGGAACATGAGAAAAGAAGACAAAAATACTCTTATATCGAATTTGGCCGACACCCTGAATGCTTATCCGCATTTCTATGTTGTGAACATAGAGGGTCTGAATGCAGAGGTAACAACCAAATTGCGTAAGGCGTGCTACGAGAAAGAAGTCAAGTTGATTGTGGTGAAAAACACCATCTTCAAAAAGGCTTTGGAGAAAAACGGTGTTGAACATGCAGAGTTGGACGCAGCACTGAAGGGCAACACAGCGATTATGTTTGCAAACACAGGCAATTTGCCCGCCAAACTGATCAAGGACTTTCCGGGCGACGGCGTTCCGGCTCTCAAGGGAGCATATGTCGAGCAGTCGTTCTACATCGGAGCCAATCAGCTGGATGTTCTGGTTGCTATCAAGAGCAAGGAAGAACTCGTTGGCGACATCATTGCACTGTTGCAATCGCCGGTTAAAAATGTATTGTCTGCCCTCCAGGGAAGCGGCAACACTATACATGGCATCTTAGAAACTCTAAGTAACAAGTAATTTATTTTTCGAAACACAATTAATTTTAGAATAAAATGGCAGATATTAAGAAGCTTGCAGAAGAATTAGTAAATCTCACTGTAAAAGAAGTTACCGAACTGGCAAACGTTCTTAAAGATGAATATGGTATCGAACCCGCAGCTGCAGCAGTTGCAGTGGCAGCTCCCGCAGCAGCCGGCGCAGCCGCAGCCGCAGAGCAGACTGAGTTCGACGTGATTCTGAAGAATGCAGGTGCTCAGAAACTCGGTATCGTTAAGTTGGTTAAGGAATCAACCGGTATCGGTCTGAAGGAAGCAAAAGAGCTTGTTGACAAGGCTCCTGTTGCAATCAAAGAGAAAGCCTCTAAGGAAGATGCAGAAGCTTTGAAAGCTAAATTGGAAGAAGCTGGAGCTGAAGTTGAACTTAAGTAATTGCGATCCTTTATAAGGATATGGTTTGGGACTCACCGCTGTGAGCTCCCAAACCTTTTCGTGTTTTTGTTATTAAGTTCAATTAATTTGTAGATACATGAATCCAATTAAAACCGAAAGGGTTAGTTTTTCTTCCATAAAGCATCCGTTGCAGTATAACGACTTTTTGGAAGTCCAGTTGAAGTCTTTCCGCGAACTGTTTCAGTTGGGAGCAACAGCCGAAGCGCGGAAAGAAGAAAAGTTATATCGGGTTTTTGAAGAAAATTTCCCTATTACCGATTCGAGAAACAACTACGTTCTTGAATTTTTGGATTATTGCATTGATCCTCCCCGCTACACTATTGAAGAGTGTCTGGAAAGAGGATTGACATTCAGCGTGCCCCTGAAGGCAACCTTGAAGTTGTCGTGCAACGACCCTGAACACGAAGATTTTGATACTGTGGTTCAGGACGTTTATCTGGGCACAATCCCTTATATGACGGAGAAGGGCAGTTTCGTGGTCAATGGTGCCGAACGCGTCATCGTGTCGCAGCTGCACCGTTCGCCGGGCGTCTTTTTCGGACAGAGCGTGCATGCCAACGGCACCAAACTCTATTCGGCCCGAATAATTCCGTTCAAGGGTTCATGGATTGAATTCGCTACCGACATCAACAATGTCATGTATGCCTACATCGACCGCAAGAAGAAACTTCCGGTCACCACTATGCTGCGTGCCATTGGCTTTGAGTCGGATAAAGATATATTGGAGATCTTCGGCCTGGCCGACGAGGTTAAGGTCAACAAGGCTTCGCTCAAGAAGTGCGTGGGCCGCAAGCTTGCCGCAAGGGTGCTGAAGTCTTGGGTCGAGGACTTTGTGGACGAGGACACCGGCGAGGTCGTTTCGATCGAACGCAACGAGGTCATCGTCGACCGCGAAACCGTCCTGCTCGACGAGCACATCGACGAAATAATCGATTCGGGCACAAAGACTATCCTCCTGCACAAGGAAGGACAGAACCTGGCCGATTTCGCCATCATCTACAACACACTGCAGAAGGACCCCTGCAACTCCGAGAAGGAGGCTGTGGTCTACATCTACAGGCAGTTGCGCAACGCCGAGCCGCCCGATGAGGCTACGGCTCGCGACGTCATCGACAAGCTGTTTTTCTCCGACAAGCGCTACGACCTCGGTGATGTCGGACGCTATCGTCTGAACCAGAAACTTGGTCTCAACACCGACCCGTCGATCCGTGTCCTGACCAAGGAGGACATGATTGAAATCATCAAGCACCTTATCGAACTGCTGAATTCGAAGGCTGACGTCGACGATATCGACCACTTGAGCAACCGCCGTGTCAGAACGGTGGGCGAGCAGTTGGCCAACCAGTTCAGCGTAGGTCTGGCGCGTATGGCAAGGACCATCCGCGAACGAATGAATGTCAGGGACAATGAGGTCTTCACGCCTACCGACCTTATAAACAGCAAGACTTTATCGTCGGTGATCAACAGTTTCTTTGGCACCAACGCCCTGTCGCAGTTCATGGACCAGACCAACCCGCTGGCCGAAGTGACGCACAAGCGAAGAATGTCGGCACTTGGCCCCGGCGGTCTGTCGCGCGAGCGTGCAGGCTTCGAGGTCCGAGACGTTCACTATACCCACTACGGCCGTCTGTGCCCGATCGAAACGCCTGAAGGACCGAACATCGGTCTTATCTCGTCGCTGACCATCTTCTCGAAGATCAACGACCTGGGCTTCGTCGAGACGCCCTATCGTCCCGTTCGCGACGGCAAGGTCGACTTTTCGGACGAGGGCGTAAGGTATCTGTCGGCCGAGGAAGAGGAGCACAAAATCATCGCTCAGGCTTGTTCGCCGATGGACGACGAGGGCAACTTCACCGAAGACCGCATCAAGGCACGTCAGGACAGCGACTTCCCGGTGGTCGACAAGGACCAGGTCGAGCTGATTGACGTGGCCGCCAACCAGATAGCTTCGGTAGCATCGTCGCTTATCCCCTTCCTCGAACACGACGACGCCAACCGCGCCCTGATGGGTTCGAACATGATGCGTCAGGCTGTTCCGCTGCTGCGTCCCGAGGCGCCGATTGTGGGTACCGGCCTCGAAGGTCCGGTCATCCGCGACTCGCGCACTCAGATCGCGGCCGAAAAGGACGGCGTCATCGACTATGTGGACGCAAACGAGATTGTGGTCCGCTACGATTATACCGACGACGAGCGCTTTGTCAGCTTCGAGCCCGACACCAAGCGCTATGCGCTCCCGAAGTTCCGCAAGACGAACCAGAGCACCTGCATCGACCTGAAACCCATCGTCAAACGCGGTCAGCGCGTGGTCAAAGGCCAGATTCTGACCGAAGGCTATTCGACCAACAACGGCGAGCTGGCCTTGGGCCGCAACCTGAAGGTGGCGTTCATGCCTTGGAAGGGTTACAACTTCGAGGACGCCATCGTGCTGTCGGAACGTGCGGTGCGCGAGGACATTTTCACGTCGGTTCACGTCGACGAATATTCGCTTGAGGTTCGCGACACCAAGCGCGGCATGGAAGAGTTGACTTCGGACATTCCGAACGTCAGCGAGGACGCCACCAAGGACTTGGACGAGAACGGCATCATCCGCATCGGCGCGCACGTCAAGCCGGGCGATATTCTGATTGGCAAAATCACTCCAAAAGGTGAGAGCGACCCGACCCCTGAAGAGAAACTGCTGCGCGCCATCTTCGGCGACAAGGCCGGCGACGTCAAGGACGCGTCTCTGAAAGCGTCGCCGTCGCTAAACGGCGTGGTGATTGGCAAGCGCTTGTTCTCGCGCATCGTGAAGGACCGCAAGGCGCGTTCGAGCGAGAAGGCCATTCTTGCCAAAATCGACGAGGAATTCCAGCAGAGCGTCACCGAGTTGCGTGGCCGACTGATCGAGAAGCTCAGCTCGTTGCTGCTCGGCAAGACTTCGCAGGGTGTGAAAGACAATTTTGGTCTGGAGATTGTGGCCAAAGGCACGAAGTTTACGGCCAAAATTCTCGAAGACATTGATTATCTGACAGTCAACCCGACCAAATGGACGACCGACAAGTCGAACAACGATCTGATTTACGGCGTTATCCACCGCTTCAGAATGAAATATAAGGAGTTCGAGGCCAAGGAGAAGCGCGACAAATACAATGCCACTCAGGGTGATGAGCTGCCGGCGGGCATCATGCAGCTGGCCAAGGTCTACATTGCCAAGAAGCGCAAGATTCGCGTGGGTGACAAGATGGCCGGCCGCCACGGTAACAAAGGTATCGTGTCGCGAATAGTGCGTCTGGAGGACATGCCGTTCCTCGACGACGGCACGCCGGTCGACATTGTGCTGAACCCGCTGGGTGTGCCTTCGCGTATGAACCTCGGTCAGATCTACGAGACGGTGCTTGGCTGGGCCGGCCGCATCTTGGGCCTGACGTTTGCCACACCCGTATTCGACGGCGCATCGCTTGAAGACATTCAGACTTACACGCGCAAGGCCGGTGTTCCGGACGTGGGCCGCACCTATCTCTACGACGGCGGCACGGGCGACCGTTTCCACCAGCCGGCAACCGTGGGCGTGGTCTACATGCTGAAGCTGGGCCACATGGTCGACGACAAGATGCACGCACGCTCAATCGGTCCGTACTCGCTCATCACGCAGCAGCCTCTGGGCGGTAAGGCACAGTTCGGCGGCCAGCGTTTTGGTGAGATGGAGGTTTGGGCGCTAGAAGCATTCGGCGCGGCCAACATTCTTCAGGAAATTCTGACGGTCAAGTCTGACGATGTTATAGGACGAGCCAAAGCCTACGAAGCGATTGTCAAGGGCGATCTGCTTCCGACGCCGGGCATACCGGAATCTCTGAACGTGCTGCTGCACGAGATGAGAGGCCTCGGCTTGAGCATAGCATTGGAATAAGATAGTATAAAACGGTGCTGAAGCGTCGCGCTTCAGCACCTTATGCCCGTCGAAAGGGTTTGATTAAAAACATAATTCTCTACTCAATATGGCATTCAGAAGAGATCAGAAAAACAAAACAAATTTTTCAAAAATTACCATCGGCTTAGCTTCGCCGGAGGAAATACTTGAAATGTCGAGCGGCGAGGTGCTTAAACCTGAGACCATCAACTATAGGACTTACAAGCCAGAGCGGGATGGTCTGTTCTGCGAGAGAATATTCGGCCCTGTCAAGGATTACGAATGTCATTGTGGAAAATACAAGCGCATTCGCTATCGCGGCATCGTCTGCGACCGTTGCGGTGTGGAAGTGACCGAGAAAAAGGTGCGCCGCGAACGCATGGGCCACATATCGCTTGTGGTGCCGGTGGCTCACATCTGGTATTTCAAGTCGCTGCCCAACAAGATCGGTTATCTGCTCGGCCTGCCGACCAAGAAACTCGATGCGATCATATATTATGAACGCTATGTCGTTGTGCAGCCTGGTGTCAAGGCGGCCGACGGCGTCCAGACGCTGGACTTCCTGACCGAAGAAGAGTATCTCGACATTCTGGACACTCTGCCCAAAGACAATCAGTATCTCGACAACGACGACCCGAACAAGTTCATCGCCAAGATGGGCGCCGAGGCTCTCGACATGTTGCTCTCCCGCGTCCAGCTCGACGAACTGTCGTACGAACTCAGGCACAAGGCCAACACCGAGACCTCGCAGCAGAGAAAGAACGAGGCTCTGAAGCGCCTGCAGGTGGTTGAGTCGTTCCGCGAATCGCACGGCGCCAACAAGCCCGAGTGGATGATCGTGAAAGTGGTTCCGGTCATTCCGCCCGAACTGCGCCCGCTGGTGCCTCTCGACGGTGGCCGATTCGCTACGTCGGACCTGAACGATCTGTATCGCCGCGTCATCATCCGCAACAACCGTCTGAAGCGACTCATCGAAATCAAGGCTCCCGAAGTCATCCTGCGCAACGAGAAGCGTATGCTTCAGGAGGCCGTCGACTCGCTGTTCGACAACTCGAGAAAGTCGAATGCGGTCAAGACCGACTCGAATCGCGCCTTGAAGTCGTTGAGCGACAGCCTGAAAGGCAAGCAGGGCCGTTTCCGTCAGAACTTGCTGGGTAAGCGTGTCGACTATTCGGCACGTTCGGTAATCGTCGTCGGTCCCGAGCTGAAACTGCACGAATGCGGTCTTCCGAAAAACATGGCCGCAGAACTCTATAAGCCGTTCATCATCAGAAAGCTGATTGAGCGCGGCATTGTCAAGACCGTAAAATCGGCAAAGAAAATTGTCGACAAGAAGGCTCCGGTAGTTTGGGATATTCTGGAGAACGTGATGAAGAACCACCCGGTTCTGCTGAACCGCGCCCCGACCCTGCACCGCCTTGGCATCCAGGCATTCCAGCCGAAGATGATCGAAGGCAAGGCAATCCAGCTTCACCCGCTGGCCACATCGGCATTCAATGCCGACTTTGACGGTGACCAGATGGCCGTGCATCTTCCGCTCGGCAATGCGGCTGTGCTCGAGGCACAAATGCTGATGCTGGCGTCGCAGAACATTCTGAACCCGGCCAACGGTGCGCCTATCGCGGTGCCGTCGCAGGACATGGTTCTTGGCCTGTACTACATCACCAAGCCGCGTCCGGGCGCCAAGGGCGAAGGTCTGATATTCTACTCGCCCGAGGAGGCCGAAATCGCTTATAACGAGCGTCAGGCCGAACTGCACGCCAAGGTCAAGGTCCGCACTTACGACCTGAACGAGCAGGGCGAGCTGGAACTGAAGCTGATCGAGACGACAGTTGGCCGAATCCTGTTCAACAAGGTCGTTCCAAAGGAAGTGGGCTTCATCAACGTGTTGATTACCAAGAAGTCGCTTCGCGACATCATCAGCAAGGTCCAGAAAGCTTGCGGTATTCCGAAGACGGCCGATTTCCTGGATGCAATCAAGAACATGGGCTATCGCATGGCGTTCGAGGGCGGCTTGTCGTTCAACCTTTCGGACGTAATCATTCCGCCTGAAAAAGAGGAACTTGTGAAGCAAGGTTATGCCGAAGTGGAGGAAGTGATGAGCAACTACAACCTCGGTTTCATCACCACCAACGAACGCTATAATCAGATAATTGATATCTGGACACACGTCAATGCCAAGCTGACGAACATCCTGATGCAGCAGTTGAGTTCGGACCGTCAGGGTTTCAACTCGGTGTACATGATGCTCGATTCCGGCGCCCGTGGTTCGAAAGAGCAGATCCGTCAGTTGTGCGGCATGCGTGGTCTGATGGCCAAGCCGCAGAAGTCCGGTTCGGAGGGCGCGCAGATTATCGAGAACCCGATTCTGGCCAACTTCAAGGAAGGCCTGTCGGTGCTCGAATACTTCATCTCGACCCACGGTGCCCGTAAGGGTCTGGCCGATACGGCTTTGAAGACTGCCGACGCCGGTTATCTGACACGTCGTCTGGTCGACGTATCGAACGATGTGATAATAACCTGCGAAGACTGCGGCACACTGCGCGGCCTGACTTGCACGGCCATCAAGAACAACGAGGAGGAGATTGCTTCGCTCTACGAAAGAATTCTTGGACGCGTGTCGGTTCATGATATTTATCACCCCGTCACGGGCGAATTGATAGTTCGCGCCGGCGAGGAAATAGTTGAGGCCAAGGCCCAGATTATTGAAGATTCGCCGATTGAGCGCGTCGAAATCCGTTCGGTGCTGACCTGCGAATCGAAAAAAGGCGTCTGCGCCAAGTGCTACGGCCGCAACCTGGCCACCGGCAAGATGGTGCACCTTGGCGAGGCTGTCGGCGTGATTGCCGCACAGTCAATTGGCGAGCCCGGTACTCAGCTGACACTCCGTACGTTCCACGTCGGTGGTACGGCTTCGAACGTGTCGTCAGAGAACAGCATCGTTTCGAAATATGACGGTATTGTCGAGATCGACGAATTGCGCAGCGTGCCTTTCACCGACGAAACCGGCCGTGCAATGGACGTTGTCGTCAGCCGTCTGACGGAGTTGCGCGTGGTCGACAAAAACACGAACATCGCCGTTTCGAACCACCCGATTCCCTACGCCGCCAAGCTATTTGTCAAGAACGGTCAGGAAATCAAGAAGGGCGACACGATTTGCGAATGGGACCCGTACAATGCTCTGATAATCACCGAAAAGTCGGGTAAAGTCAAGTTCGAGAACATGGTCGACGGCACTACGTTCAAGGAAGAGAGCGACGAGCAGACCGGCTACAGCGAAAAGGTCGTGATCGAGAGCCGCGACAAGACCAAGACTCCGGCGCTCTACATCACGGACGAGGCCGGCGAGGTTCTCAAGACCTACAACCTGCCTGTGGGCGCCCACATCTCTGTTGCCGAGGGTGCCGACATCGTTCAGGGTGCGGTCATCGCCAAGATTCCGCGTGCAGTCGGCAAGGCCGGCGACATCACGGGCGGTCTGCCTCGCGTGACCGAGCTGTTCGAGGCGCGCAACCCAAGCAACCCGGCCGTGGTTTCGGAAATCGACGGCGAGGTGACCTATGGCAAGATCAAGCGCGGTAACCGCGAGATCGTGATAACGTCGAAGACCGGCGAGGTGAAACGCTATCTGGTTTCGCTCTCGAAGCAGATTCTTGTTCAGGAGAACGACTATGTGCGCGCCGGCACGCCTCTGTCCGACGGTGCCATCACGCCGTCCGACATCCTGGCGATTAAGGGCCCGACCGCCGTTCAGGAATATATTGTGAACGAGGTTCAGGACGTCTACCGTCTGCAGGGCGTGAAGATCAACGACAAGCACTTCGAAATCATTGTGCGTCAGATGATGCGCAAGGTCGAAATCAACGACCCAGGCGACACCAAGTTCCTCGAAAAGGAAGTGGTCGACAAGATCGACTTCATGACCGAGAACGACGAGCTCTGGGGCAAAATGGTTGTGGAGGACGCCGGCGATTCCACGTCGGTCAAGCCCGGACAGATCATTACCGTCCGTCGTCTGCGCGATGAAAATTCGCAGCTGCGCCGTCGCGACCTGAAGCTCATCACCGCCCGCGAGGCCATCCCGGCCACGTCGAGCCAGATTCTTCAGGGCATCACGAGGGCAGCTCTCCAGACCAAGAGCTTCATGTCGGCCGCATCGTTCCAGGAAACCACCAAGGTTCTGAACGAAGCCGCCATCCAGGGCAAGTCCGACTCTCTCGAAGGTCTGAAAGAGAATGTCATCTGCGGCCACCTGATTCCGGCCGGAACGGGCACGAGAGGTCTGGGCGACGACATCGTGGGCTCGAAAGAAGAGTACGACGCGTTGGTTCAGTCGCGATAGACGCTGAAAACAATATTTGACGAGGGGGGGAGATGATCTTTCGATTAATCCCCCCTTTTTTATTTAACAGAGATTGAGCAGTTTTTTTTATTACTTTTGAAACAAAATTTTAGTGTATGGACGGAGACAAGTCGAAACTCAATATTGAACTGCCGGCAGAAATCGCCGAAGGCACGTATTCCAATTTTGCAATCATAACTCACTCGGCCACAGAGTTTATAGTCGATTTTGTGCGGGTGATGCCCGGCGTACAGAAGGCAAACGTCAAGTCGAGAATCATCCTGACGCCCGATCATGCCAAACGTCTTCTGAAGGCACTGAAGGAAAATATAGAAAAATATGACAGCGAATACGGTTCCGGAAACGCAGGCGCTTCGTTCCCAATCGGATTCACAAGCAAATCGGGGCAGGCATAAAACTGGAGCGGATTATGAAAGTGTGGTTTAACAAGGTTTTGTCGAGGTGTGTGATTGCAGTGGTTCTTGCTTTTTCGCATCTGCCATTGCGTGTGTTATATCTATTTTCGAATCTAACTAAATTCGTGATGCACAGAGTGTTGCGCTACAGGCTCAAGGTCGTGCGAAGCAATCTGGAACTGGCTTTCCCCGAAAAGACCGAGAAGGAGCGTCGCGACATCGAGAATCGTTTTTACCGGCATTTTGCCGATTACATTTTCGAGACCATAAAGTCGACGACTATCAGCAAAAAGGAGCTGCTGACGCGAATGGTCATCGTGAATCCGGAGGTGGTGAACAAATTCTGCGAGCAGAAGCGTCCGGTGATGATTTACGGCGGGCACTTCGGCAACTGGGAGTGGTTCAACACGTTCCCCGATTATTTCCCGAGCGTCCGCATCTACACTTTCTACCAGCCGCAAAAAAATTATCTGACCAACTATCTGACGCTCTACACCCGCACGCGCGACGGCATTACGGCCATCGAGTCGAACAAGGGCTATCGTGGAATGGTGACGGTGGCGTCGCAGGGGCAGGGCGGCGTGACGCTGATTCTGGGCGACCAGTGCCCGCACCGCACCGCCAAGAAGTTCTGGGTCAAGGATTTCTTCGGCATCGACACGCCATTTCTGGTCGGCACCGACCGCATTGCCAAGAAAACCAAGCAGGTGCTTGTCTTTCCGTCGTTCATCGCTTATGAGCGCGGACGCTACACGGTGGAAATGAAGGTGATAGAGGAATTTCCGCAAGACGTGGAGAGCACCGAGCTGATAGAACGCTATGCGAAACTGCTCGAGGCCGACATTCGCCGCATCCCCGAGCTGTGGCTGTGGAGCCACCGCCGGTGGAAGTTGAAACACGAGAATTTTCCTGACGAATGACACGAATGTGATGCTTCCCGGCATCACATTTTTTTTATTGGCATACCACGCGGTCGACCGTCATGTCGTGCGGCTCGCAAGGCAGGCTGCCGACAATCTGGAACGGGAACGCAATGCCGCACTTGAAGGTGGAGGCGAACCGCTGCATGATGCGGTCGTAGAAGCCGCGTCCGCGTCCGAGGCGTGCGCCGCCGGCCGTGAAGGCGATGCCCGGAACCAGCATGAGGTCGACGTGGCAGCCCGGGGGCAGCAGCCGGCCGGCGGTGGGCTCGCCTATGCCGAAACCGTTGTCGGAGTTCAGGCCGGCGACTTCGGTGAACTGGCGGAATTCGAGGTTGCGACCCACCATCACCGGCAGGTAGACGGCCCGCGACGACGCCCAGCGGACGATGGCGTCGTTCAGGTCCACTTCGTCGGGCAGGGCCCAATAGGCGATTATGGTCTGCGCTCCGGCGAACTCGGGCATCTGCTCCACGGCCTCGGCAATCTGCCGCGACATGGCTTGTTTCCGCTGCGCGTC
>SAMEA3663209__coassemble_656_pt1 | contig 16634 bp, 11 predicted proteins | sample SAMEA3663209__metabat2_high_PE_010 | metagenome-assembled genome bin SAMEA3663209 (sample SAMEA3663209) | pig gut metagenome | biome: pig gut; feature: pig-associated habitat; material: faeces | place: China | collected 2013 | reverse complement strand
TCGGCGGCAACAGCTGTCTGTCTGGCGATTACATCGGCAGCTGGTCGTTCGACAGGCCGCTCCGCGTAGGCGACAAGATTGTGTTCGAAGACATGATTCACTACACGGTGGTCAAGACCACAATGTTCAACGGACTGACGCACCCGTCGCTCGCCATCTGGGACGATGCCAAGGGCCTGCGCGTGGTCCGCACTTTCGGCTACGACGACTATCGAAGCCGACTGGGCTGAACGACAACGCTTTGCATCAGAATGAATCTTTTACAAATTTCCTGACCCGATGATTTTATATCCGATTTGTTTCCTGTCGCCGCTGCTGGTGCTGTGGCTGACATACAAAAGCAAGATACTCAACAAGATAGGCAGTGTGGTGCTGGCCTACGCCCTTGGCTGCCTGCTGGGCCTGTCGGGCCTGCTGCCGCAGGACGCGGCGACGGCCAAGGCGCAGGAGACGATTGCCAACATCGCCATCCCCGTAGCCATTCCGCTCATGCTCTTCTCGTCCGACGTCAAGGCGTGGCTGCGGCTGGCGCCCAACTTCGCCAAGTCGCTGCTCGCGGGCGTGGCGGCCACGGTGATTGCCGTGGTGGCCGGCTTCTTCCTGTTCGGCACGGGCCACGGCGAGCAGTACGCCGGCATGGGCGGCCTGCTGATGGGGCTCTACACCGGCGGCACGGCCAATCTGGCGTCGCTCAAGCTGGTGCTCGGTATCGACAACGAGACCTACCTGATGGTGCACACCTACAGCATTCTGGTGGGCGCCATCTATCTGCTGGTGCTCATCTTCTGCGGCCGGCAGGTGGCCGGGCTCGTCCTGCCGCGCTTCGACGCCCGGGCCGCCTCCGACGGACAGCCGGCGCCCGACGTCGAGACGGCCTCGCACGACGACGAGCTCTTCCTCGGCCTCTTTTCGCGCGGCAATCTGGGCAATCTGTTACGAGGCCTCGGGTGCGCCCTGGCGGTGGTGGCCGTCGGGGGCGCGATAGCCATGCTGGCGCCGTCGGGCTCGTTTCTGGCGGTGTTCATCCTGAGCATGTCGGTGCTGGCCATCGGCGCCTCGTTCGTCAGGCGCATCCGCCGCATCGAGCGGACGTTCGAGATGGGCATCTATTTCATCCTCGTCTTCAGCGTGGCCGTGTCGTCGCAGGTCAGCAACATCGACCTGACGTTCTTCTACTACATCCTGTTCGTGACGCTCGGCGCCCTGGCCATCCACATCGTCCTCAACGCCCTGATGCGTGTCGACACCGACACGACGCTCGTCAGCTCCATATCGCTCATCTGCAGCCCGCCGTTCGTGCCGGTGATGGCCGGCGCGCTCAACAACCGGGCGGTCATCGGGCCGGGCATTGCCGTGGGGCTGATAGGCTACGCCGTGGGCACCTACCTGGGCTACGCCGTGGCGCTGGCGCTGGCGTCGGCGTGCTGAAATAAAAAGGAGAGCCCCCGGCGGAGACTGAAACGAAAATTGTCTAATTTTACTGCTGTAAAACATATTTTATCCTATGGCATCAAACAGCAATGAACCCGAAACATTCGAATCGCCGCTAAGCCTCACGGTGCGCGATGTCGAACTCTTCCGCGTGCTGACACCGGCACAGATGCAGCTGGTCGAATCGTCTCATTGTCAGCGTACATTCAAGCGCAACGAAATCATCTACAGCGAAGGCCAGCAGCCCGAAGGCCTCTATATCCTCGCCTCGGGCAAGGTCAAGATCTACAAGGAAGGCGTGGGCGGACGCGAGCAGATAGTCAAGCTGGCATCGCCCCAGGAGTTCATCGGCTACCGCGCGCTGATGAGCGGCCAGAAGCACATAGCCACGGCCATGGCGCTCGACCCGTGCGTCGCCTTCTTCCTGTCGGAAGAGCTGGTGATGCAGCTGCTGCGCGAGAACAACGAGCTCTGCCTGTTCATAATCAAATCGCTAGCCATCGAGCTGGGATTCAGCCGATACCGCAGCGTCACGCTGACGCAGAAGCAGATACGCGGTCGACTGGCCGAGGGGCTGATTGTGCTGCGCGACAAATATGGCTACATCGACGGCAACACGCTCAACGCCAACCTCTCGCGCGAGGACGTGGCCAACCTCTGCAACATGACGACCTCCAATGCCATCCGCACGCTAAGCAACTTCGTGAGCGAGAACATCATAGCCGTCAACGGGCGCACCATCAAAATACTCAACGAGCCAATGCTTGAGCGCATCTCGCGGCTGGGCTGACGCTCACAAACCAACCCACGCAAACCGACAATGCTACGACTGCCACTACTGATAACGCTCGCCCTGGCCGCCCTGGCCGCGCGCGCGCAGATGACGCCCGACAAGCCGCGGCTGGTGCTGATGCTTGTGGTCGACAATCTGAACAACGAACAGCTCGACATTGTGCGCAACGAATGCGGCCGCGACGGCTTCAACCGCCTGCTGGCCGAGGGGACCGTCTGCCGCAACGCCTACTACGACGCCGGCGGCAACTATTCGGGCAAGAACATGGCCACGCTCTTCACCGGCGCCCCCGCTTCGACCCACGGCGTGGTGTCCGAAACGTGGATCGACCGCTTCGACAACCGCAAGGTGCACGCCATCTACGGCAAGGTCTACGACAGCCAGGGCCGCATAGGCGCCGACACGCTCGTGGCCGACAACCGCCTGCTGCTCTGCTCCACCATCACCAACCAGATTCGCAAGAAATACAACTCGGCCGCACGCGTCGTGTCGCTCGGCTTCGACCCCGACATGCTCATCTGGCTGTCGGGAATGCAGCAGGCCGAGCCCACATTCTGGTTCGACACCCGCACCGGCAACTTCGTGGGCAACAACGCACAGACGCCCGACACGATGCTCCGCAAGGCCATCGACTGCTTTAACTCCAAGCGCATCGCCGACGTCTACCTCGGCAAGCAGTGGGCGCCGCGCAACGACATCAGCCAGTATCACGAATGGAAATATTTCAAGAGCACCACCGGCGCCCAGCGGACGTTCTATTATAACATGCGCCAGTCGCCCGCAGCACCGCCCGACTATTCGCTCGTGGCCGGCTCGCCCTATGGCAATACGCTGCTGCGCGACCTGGCCGCCTCGGTGCTGCTCGACACCCGCATGGGCCGCGACGACGTGCCCGATGTGCTTATGCTCCAGTTCAATGCCACGCCATCGCCCGCGCACTAGACACAGCCGCTCGACGCCGAAACCGAAGACCTGCTGCTGTGCCTCGACGACAACATAGCCGACCTGCTCCGCCTCATCGACCACGAGATTGGGATGGACAACACGCTGGTGGTGCTCTGCGCAGCCCGCGGCAGCTACGACCTGTCGCACACGCCGCAGGAGCAGTGGAACAGCCGGGGCTCCGTCAGCCTGCACCGCGCGTCGGCACTGCTCAATCTCTACCTGATGGCTCTGCACGGACAGGGCCGGTGGGTCGACAACTACAAGAGCGGCGAGATGTACATGAACGCCGAACTGGCCAAGGAGAAAGGCGTCGACTTTGCGCTGCTCTGCTCCGAGGCCGCCGATTTCCTGACGCAGATGCAGGGCATCGGCACCGCCATAGCCGCCTCGACGCTCGACCGTACCTTCGCCCTGTCGCCGGTGGTCAACGGCATGAAGCGCAACTACCACCGCAAGCGCTCGGGCGACGTGCTGTTTGCCCTCGAACCCGGCTGGGCCGAGGAGCAGGACGACGGCAGCTGCATCATGCAGCTGTGGGGGCAGGAGTTCGTGCCGCTCGTCTTTGCCGGATGGCGCATCGGGCGCAACGCCGTGCTCTACGAGCGCCACAACATGGCCGACGTGGCGCCCACCATCTGCACTTTCCTCAACGTCCAGAAGCCCGACGGCTGCAGCGGCAGCGACATCCCGCTGATAAAGTAGCGCACGGCCGGCGGCGCGACCGACTTTTTCGCAGAAAACTTAAACTTATCATAACGAATTTCAATGAAAATCAGACATCTAATTGCATCCGTAGTAGCGTCGGGGCTGTGCGCCACGCTTTGGGCGCAGGCCGATGCCCCCGTGCAGTTCGGCACCAACGTCAGGAACGTCAACGACTCGACGCTCGAAATAGAATTTGCCGGCCGCATCGAACCCAAATGGCACGTCTACTCGTCGGCAATGGACGAGGGCGGCCCCACGCGCGCCGCCTTCAAGGTCGACGCCATGTCGGGCTGCCGGCTCGACGGCGAGCTCGAAGCCCGCGGCCGCGAAATATCAGTCTACGAAGACATTTTTGAAATGCAGGTGCGATATTTTGAGGACGAAGTCACTTTTGCACAGCGCGTTGTGCTCACCGGCGGCGACTACCGGCTCGACGGCTACCTGCAATACGGCGCCTGCTCGGGCGGCGCGTGCACTCCGCCCACGTCGGTCAATGTCAGGCTGAGCGGTGCCGGGCCGGCAGTGGCTGCGCAGGGCGCAGTGCCTCAGCTGGTTCCTGTCGGTGTGCAGTCGGTGGGAGCGCCCGCTGCCGTCGCCTCGCCATATTCCGGGCCGCTGTGGGAGCCCGCAGCCGACGGCGCCCAGACCATGGCCGCCGACGCCCGAACGAAATCATGGTTCTACATTTTTCTGATGGGCTTGGTGGGCGGATTCCTCGCCCTGTTCACGCCCTGCGTCTGGCCCATCATCCCGATGACCGTCAGCTTCTTCCTCAAGCGCAGCAGCACGCGCTCCCGCGGCATCCGCGACGCCTTTGTCTACGGCGCGTCCATCGTCGTCACCTACCTGACGCTCGGCATCGGCGTGACGCTCATCTTCGGCTCCAACGGCCTCAACGCCATGGCCACCAACGCCGTCTTCAACATCTTCTTCTTCCTGATGCTGGTCGTCTTCGCCGCATCGTTCATGGGCGCGTTCGAGATAACGCTGCCGTCGTCGTGGAGCAATGCGGTCGATTCCAAATCGCTCAGCACCAGCGGATTCGTCAGCATCTACCTGATGGCTTTCACGCTCTCGCTCGTGTCGTTCTCGTGCACGGGCCCCATCGTCGGGTTCCTGCTCGTCGAGGTGTCGACGTCGGGGAGCTACGCCGCGCCCATCATCGGCATGGCCGGCTTTGCGCTGGCTCTGGCGCTGCCGTTCACGCTCTTCGCCATCTTCCCGTCGTGGCTCAGGCAGATGCCCAAGTCGGGCGGCTGGATGAACGTCATCAAGGTGACGCTCGGATTCGTGGAGCTGGCCTTCGCGCTCAAATTCCTTTCGGTGGCCGACCTTGCCTACGGCTGGCGCCTGCTCGACCGCGAAACGTTCCTCGCCCTCTGGATTGCGCTGGCGCTGCTGCTGGCGCTCTATCTGCTCGGCAAAATCAGGTTCCCGCACGACTCCGACGATACCCGCATCGGCGTGCCGCGCTTCTTCATGGCGCTCCTCTCGCTGGCCTTCGCCATCTATCTGGTGCCCGGCCTCTGGGGCGCGCCGCTCAAGGCCGTCAGCGCCTTTGCGCCGCCCATGTCCACGCAGGATTTTGACCTGAACACCGCCGAAGTCCACGCCCACTTCACCGACTACGAGCAGGGCATGGCCTACGCCGCGCAGCACGGCAAGCCCGCCCTCATCGACTTCACCGGACACGGCTGCGTCAACTGCCGGCAGATGGAGCAGGCGGTGTGGACCGATGCCCGCGTGGCACGCCTGCTGACCGACGATTACGTGCTCGTCAGCCTCTATGTCGACGACAAGACGCCTCTGCCCGAGCGCGTCGAGTTCGACGACAACGGCACCGCCATCGTCCTGCGCACCGTGGGCGACAAGTGGAGCTACCTGCAGCAGCGCCGGTTCGGCGTGGCCGCGCAGCCCTACTATGTGGTGCTCGACGCCGCCGGCCGCATGATTGCCGAGCCCTACGTCTTCGACACCGACCCCGACAAGTTTGTCGATTTCTTGCAGCGAGGCAAGGAGGCTTTCTCTCGCATCAGCCAGTGAATCAGAATAATACCTAAAAACGCTTTTTGCCATGAAACAGCCAGGCCGCCGCAGCCGCGAAGGAGTTGTCTACTCGACAGCCGACAATTTTGAATACGAATATTCCGACACCCAGGCCCAGGCCGAGCTCCTGCCGCCTCAGCAGCAGAACCTCAAAGTGCAGCTCGACCGCAGGCAGCGCGCCGGCAAGGCCGTGACGCTGGTGACCGGCTTTGTGGGTCCCGACGACGCCCTCCGCGAACTCGGCAGGCGCGTCAAGGCGGCGTGCGGCGTGGGCGGCACGGTCAAGGACGGCGAGATTCTGGTTCAGGGCGATTTCCGCGAGCGCGTGGCCGCCCTGCTGCTCAAAGACGGCTACAAAGTCAAGCGAATCAATTGACGTGTTGATATTCAGACCGATACAATGACAAATACAAGCGAACCACTTGCCGAACGAATGCGCCCCCGGACGCTCGACGACTACGTCGGGCAGCAGCATCTGGTGGGGCAGGGCGCCGTGCTGCGCCGCATGATCGACAGCGGCAACATGTCGTCAATCATCCTCTGGGGCCCGCCCGGCGTGGGCAAGACGACCCTGGCCAACATCATCTCGCAGCGGCTGCAGCGGCCGTTCTACACGCTCTCGGCCGTCACCTCGGGCGTCAAGGACGTGCGCGACGTGATTGAGCGCGCCCAGAAAGGCCGTTTCTTCAATCCGGCATCGCCCATCCTTTTCATCGACGAGATTCACCGCTTCAGCAAGTCGCAGCAGGACAGCCTGCTGGGCGCCGTGGAGGCCGGCGTGGTGACGCTGATCGGAGCCACCACCGAGAACCCCTCGTTCGAGGTCATCTCGCCGCTGCTGTCGCGATGCCAGATGTACGTCCTGCGCCCGCTCGAGCCCGCCGACCTGCTCCGCCTGGCCCGCCGCGTGCTCGACACCGACGCCGTCATCAGCAAGCTCAACGTCGAGCTCAGGCAAGATGCCGCGCTGATGCGCTTTGCCGGCGGCGATGCCCGCAAACTGCTGAACATAATCGAGTTGGTGGTCAATGCGCAGATAGGTTCCGACGCCATAATAATCGACGACGAGAGGGTGGTGGCCAACCTGCAGCAGAGCCCCGCGCTCTACGACAAGGGCGGCGAGATGCACTACGACATCATTTCGGCCTTCATCAAGTCCATCCGCGGCAGCGACCCCGACGCCGCCGTCTACTGGCTTGCCCGCATGATCGAGGGCGGCGAAGACCCCAAGTTCATAGCGCGCCGGCTGGTCATCTCGGCCTCCGAAGACATCGGCCTTGCCAACCCCAACGCGCTCCTGATGGCCAATCAGGCCTTCGACGCCGTCAGCAAGGTGGGCTGGCCCGAGGGGCGCATCATCCTCTCGGAGGCCGCCATCTATCTGGCCACGTCGCCCAAGAGCAACTCGGCCTATCTGGCCATCAACGAGGCCATCGACTTCGTGCGCCAGACGGGCAATCTGCCGGTGCCGCTCCATCTGCGCAACGCGCCCACCAAACTGATGCAGCAGCTCAACTACGGCCGCGACTACAAATATTCGCACGACTATCCCAATCATTTTGTCGTCCAGCAGTTTATGCCCGACGAGGCCGCCAACCGGCGCTTCTATCAGGCGCAGGACAACCAGCAGGAAAACCGCATCGGCGAGCGCATGAAGATGCTCTGGGGCGATGCAAAAAAATGACGCGGCAACCGTAACCACAAGCCCCCGCGATGCGTTTAATGTAGCGCAATGGGAAACACGAAACGACCGCACGGCTACCGCCTTTTGTTGATTCTGCTGATGGCTGTCATGACGGCCACTGCCTTTTCGCAGCCTGCGGCCGACAGCACGCGCTACCGCAATTCCATCAAGACCTCGTTCCTGTCGTGGCACACCGGCTCGGTCAAGCTGGTCTACGAGCGCGCCGTGGCCGAGCGTCGCAGCCTGGAGCTGACGATGGCCGTCATCGGGCCCATGAGCGATTCGTACAACAACAATCCCAAGGGAATCCACGCCCAGGCGGCCTACAAGTTCATAGCGCCCGGCGCCTGCCCGCAGCCGCTCAACGGGTTCTACGTCAAGCCGGCGCTGGCCTTCTCGCACTTCACCTATCGCAACCCCAAATCGCCCGTCCGCGACGAGTCCAACGTCATGGCAGTCATGGTCATAGGCGGCTATCAGCTGGCACGCAACCGGCTGGCGCTTGACCTCTACTGGGGCATCGGCGGCGCCTTCGGCACGGAGTGCGACACGTTCTACGAGCACGGATTTCTGCTGTGGGACTTCTTCGGCACCCGCAACAGCAACGTGGCGCTCACCTCGGGCATCAAAATCGGGTTCTGTTTCTGACCGGGAGTCATTTCGACACAATCTTCACGCCGCTGCGTCCGCGCCCGTTCTTGCAGACGCAGATGCTGACGTTCATCCGCTCCTGCATCTCGCCGATGTGCGATATGACGCCAATCTTGCGCCCCTGCATCTGCAGGCGTTCGAGCGCTTCCATGACGGTGTCGAGGCTGCGGCTGTCGAGCGACCCGAAGCCCTCGTCGATGAAGAGCGACTCCACGTTGAGGTTGCTGCCCGTCAGCGACGACAGGCCGAGCGCCAGCGCCAGCGACACCAGGAACGACTCGCCGCCCGAGAGGCTGTTGGCGCTGCGCTCCTCGTCGCACATGTCGTGGTCCACCACCTTTATGTTCATCGTGTCGGGAATCTGCCGCAGCTCGTATCGGCCCGACAGGCTCTGCAGGTGCCGGTTGGCGTAGCCGATGACCGACTGCAGCGTGTAGCTCTGCGCTATCCGCCTGAATGTGTCGCCCTTGGCCGACCCGATGGTGGCCGCCATGGTCTGCCACAGCCGCGCCGACGACTGCATTTTTTCGAGCTCGGCAATGCGTTCGGCGTGCAGGCGCTGGTTGCTTTTCTGCTGTTCCATCGTGGTCCTGATGCCGATGCGTCTTTCGTCAATCTGTGCCGACTCCTGCCTGATTTTCGTCGCTTGTTCGGCGAGTCTTTCCGCCGTCTGCTCGGCCGTCGGCCGGTCGGGGCGGCTGTGGTGAGCCGACTGCCGTTCCTGCGCGCCTGCCAGCTGGGCTTCGGCCATTGTCAGGCTGTGCCTGATTTTGTCCAATGCTATGCGTTCATTTTCAATAAATTGATTATCGTGCTGGAGCAGCTGCCTCGTCGATGCTGCGCGGGCGCCCGACGTTGAAGTTGCCGAGCCACTTTTCGAGCTGCCCCGACGCTTCGTTTAGTTCGTCCTGCTGCGTCGCGATGGAGCTATTTAGCTGCTGCACAATGCCTTCCATGCGGTCGCGCTCGTTGCGGATGGTGGTGCACTGCTCGGTGCAGTCGTCGAGCGCCTTTTGGGCGGCGGCTTTGTTGCGCTCCAGCCCACGCTCCACGTCGTCAGCCTCGCGTCCGCCGAGCAGCGCTTTGCGTTTTTCTTTTAGATTGCTGAGCGTTTCCAGCTGAGCTTTAAGCCGTTGCGCACATTCGGCGGCGGCTTGCCCGGCCTCGTTGGCGGCCTTGCCGGCGGCCTCGGCCGCCGTCTTCAGCCGTTCGGCTTCGGCCGCCAAGGCGTTTGCGTTTTTCTGATGTTCGTCATATTCGGCGGCTTTCGTTTTCAGCGTTTTCACAAATTCGTCCGGCGCCGATTCCCAGTTTTCTTTCCACTCCTGCCTGCTGAAAAATCTGCCTGCATCGTCGAGGCATTCTGCGGCTCGCCGCATCTCGTCGGCCGCCGTCTTCTGCGCCGACTCCATTTCGGCCTTCAGTTGCGACACCTTCAGCGCGCATTCCTGACTTTTGCGCTGAGCCTCAGACAGTTCGTTCTGTGTTCGCGTCAGCAGTCCGTTGCATTTCTGCAGATCTTCGTTTTTGCGCTGCCAGTCAGTTATTTGCATTTTCAGACGCTCGCTTTCACTGTTGGCTCGTCTTTCGGCATCGGTCAGATTTTCAACGCTTTCGGCTTCGATGTCAATTTTCAGTTCGGCAGCCTTGGCGCGCGTTCTGTCCAGTTCGCCGCCTAACTGCAGCAGCCGTTTTTCTATTTGTTCCTTTCGGTTGGTGCTGGCATTCAGTCGGTTCTGCAAGTCGCTCGCCGCCTTTTCGGCCTCGGCGCGCCTTGCGTCGGCAGTCTTGCTTTCGGCCTCGCGCTGTTTCAGGACGTCGTCCACAAGTTTCTCGGCATCAGGGTGATGCGTGCTGCCGCACACGGGGCACGGCTCGTCTTCGGTCAGCGACATCCGCAGCAGCCTGATGTTCTCGGTGGCAAACTGGCGCGCCGTCTTCAGCCGTTCGTCGCATTTTTCGGCGTCGGCGCGGGCTTGTGCCAGTCTGTCCTGCGCGGCGTCGAGTTCTTTCCGGATGGCGTCGATGCTTTCGCAAGTGATTGATATTTCGGATTTTATGGCGTTGGCGTCGGCCGACTTGGCGGCGAACTCGCAGGCAAGCATCAGCGTCATTTTCAGACGCGTCGCTTCCTGCTGCGCAAGTTGCAGATTTTCTTGCAGTTGGCCGATATCGGTCCGGCGCAGCTCTTCGCCCGCCTTGTCGCTTTTCTGCGTCAGTTCGTCAACTCTTGCCCGCAGATTTTCGGTCTGACGGTCGTTTTCGGAGCGTGTTTTCTCGTGCTCAACCATTTGGTCCTGAGCTTGTTTAGCTTTTTGGACGTGCTCCGTCGCCGTGCGCCTCGCCGCCTTGGCCTGATTCAGCTTCTCGACCACCGTCTGCACATTCGCAAACAGCTCTGCCCTCGACTTCATGCTCTCCACCATGGCTGTTTCCGCATTAAGTTTTCGGATGATTTCGGTCAGTGCGTTTTGTGCCGATTGTGCCGATTTTTCCGCCTCGTCAGCCTTGTTTCGCTGCGCTTCGTGCTCGTCGGTGCGTTGCCTGGCCAGCAGCGCCTCGGCCTCGATGCGGGCGTCCAGGGCGCGCGCCTCTTTGAGCTGCCCGGCCATCGCCGTCGCCTCCTCGACGCACGCCTGCATCTTTTCGCCGGCCGCCGCCCGTTCGGCTTCGGCTTTTTGGGCGGACGCTTCATTGGCGGCGATGTCTTTTTGGTTGGCAATCAGCGCATTGTTGTTCTGCGCGATGTTCTTGCGGGCATTGTCGATGTGCGCCACAATCTCGCGCGAGTGCTGCGCCGCCTCAATGTCGGCCAGGCGTTCCCGGCGTTCGGCGGCCTGCAGGGCTTCGGTCTGGCATCGCTCCATTTCGGCCCGGGCCTGTTCGCATAGTTTCGTGATTTTCGCCGCCTCGTCGTGCCACGCAATGCGAGCGTTCGTTTCGTCCAGTTCGCGCCGGCAGCGTTCGGTGTCGTTCAGGGCCTTGTCGAGGTCGGCCTGCAGGGCGTTCATCTCGTCGTCGGTAAGCAGGCGGATGCCGTCGAGCTTTGCGCGCAGTTCGTCCATCTGGCTTTGTTTCAGCTTGTTCTGTTCGTAGACCCGAATCGAGATGCGCGAAAAAATGTCGGTGTCGGTCAGTTTTTCGAGCAGGTCGGCCTTGGTGTTCTCGTCGGCTTTCAGGAACGACGCGAAATCGTTCTGAGCCAGCAGCACCGTCCGCGTAAACTGCTCATATTTAAGCCCTACCAGCGTTTCTATCTTCGCCTGAATCTCGGTTTTGGTGCCTTGCAGCGGCGTCCTGGTGTCGATGCACACGGCCTCCATCTCGGCGTTCATCAGCTTTTCGGCGGCGCTCTTGTGGGCGCGCTTCACCGACCATCGGGCCTGGTAGGTCTTGCCGTCCACGGCCACAAAGTCGACCTGCGCCCAGCCGGCGCCGCACCCGCGCCGCAGTATGGAGCGCGGGTCGTTGATGTTAATCATCTCGTTGCCAATCATGTTTTCTTTGGTGCCCTTGGCCGCTGTCAGGCGCGGAGTCTTGCCGTAGAGCGCCAGACACATCGCGTCGAGCAGGGTGCTCTTGCCCGCACCCGTGGCTCCCGTGATGGCAAAGAGCCCGGCCGACGCCAGCGGTTCCTGCCCGAAGTCGATGGTATGCGTGCCTTCGAGCGACGCAAGGTTGCAGAGGCTGATGCGGAGTATTTTCATGGCTGATGACGTGTTGGTTTATGATTTTTCTGCATCCTGTTCCGTGCCCGACGTCACTTCGTCGACCACGGCGCTGAACATTCTTTCCATTTCGGCCGAGGGCGTGCAGCCGTTGCGGCGTTCAAACACGCTCCGGAACATCTCCAGCGGGCTCAGGCTCGCGGCCTTGGCGTCCGCCGGCTCGCCTGTCGGAGTCGCAGCCGCCCGCGCCAGTTCGATGCGGGCGAGGCGCACGTGCTTGCCGGCAATGGCCTTCTCGACGGAGTTTCTGAAAAACGGGTCCGGCTCGTCGAATCTGACGTTCACCTCCAGAAACGGCGCATTGTCGGCATCCGCCCCGGCGGCCTCGGGCAGCCGCTCCAGCAGGGCGAGCACTTCGGCCGGCAGCATCGGTTGCGGCGGGACGCTGATGAGGCTTGTGAGCAGCGGGCACTCGATGCTCTCGCCGGCCGTCAGCCTGCCGTTGTCGATTTCGACAAGGCGGACGCTGTGCCGATAGTCCTTTTCGGCGAACGACAGCGGGATGGGGCTCCCGGCGTAGCGCACGGCCGCATTGCCGCCCACCCGTTGCGCGCGATGTATGTGACCCAGAGCCACATAGGCTATCCGCCGGTCGAAGCAGCCGGCGTCCACGCCTTCGAGGCCGCCCACCAGCTTGTCGGCCAGCTGCGCGCCGGTCAGGCTCAGATGCCCCATGGCCACCACGGCCTGCCCCTCGCCGAGCTGTCCGAAGGCGCGGCGCGTCACCTCGGCATAGAGCCGCCCGACCGACTCCGACGTCGTCTCGGCATCGGGGCAGTCGCCCTGACGCAGGTAGGGCACGGCCATGCAGAGCGCTTCGGTCCGGCCGCTCTTGCCTCTGAGTTTCACTATCATGCGGTCGGCGTCCACCTCGCCCTCAGGCGTCTTGCTTACGGTGCCTATCAGGTGCGTGTCCATCGCATCGAGCAGAGCCTGAGGTGCTTCGAGCCGCGACGCCGAGTCGTGATTGCCGGCCGTGACCACTATCTGCAGCTGTGGCAGGCGGCGTTTGGCGTCGGCCACAAACTGGTAGAACAGCCTGGTGGCCGCCGCCGATGGGTTGGCCACGTCGAAGACGTCGCCCGACACCAGCAGCGCGTCGGCCTGCCGCTCTTCGATGGTGTCTGTCAGCCAGCGCATGAAGTGCCGATGCTCGCTCTCGCGGTCGTAGCCGTAGAACGTCTGGCCCAGATGCCAGTCGGCGGTGTGGATGATTCGTATCACGTTTCAGATTCCGTTTTTTGGTTCCGGGCAAAGATAGTGGAAAGCGGGGGCGGAGGCGCGCGCGGCCGGGAGTTTTGTGAGCGGCGCCAAGCATCGCGTCGTCAGCTCCCTCGAAAAAAAATCAGCGCCAAATGCAACCTGACGGCGCCGCCGACGTAGAAGGCATTGTTTGAGCGCAAGAGCAACGGCTCACGGGTCTGAATCGGACGGTTAACCACAATTGAGGTAGTTTAACATAGATTCATACTTTGATAAGGCAGAAGACACTACATTTGCAGCATAGATTTTTTTCATAGATTTGGATTTGGTTAACGAGCTGATTTAAGGGTTAGGGGCAGAAGTTATTCTGCCCCTTTTTTGTTTTGTCGGTTCGCCGGCCGGGTCCGTCGAGAAACGCAAATTATACGAAATGGAAGACAACAATCAAGTCGAGTCGACAGTGCTCGGACACCGCGTGGAATATCCGCAAACCTATGATCCTAAAATACTTGTGGCCGTGCCGCGCAGCCTCAACCGCAGCCTCTATGGCTTGGACGACGATGCTCTGCCCTTTGTGGGCTTCGACACCTGGCACGCCTACGAGCTCGGCTTCCTGACCGAAAAAGGCTTGCCCGTGCAGGCCATCCTCAAAATCGTCTATCCGGCCACGAGCCCCAGCATAGTCGAGAGCAAGTCGCTCAAGCTCTACCTCAATTCGTTCAACATGGAGCGCATCGGGCGCACGCCGGCCGAGGGTCTGCGGCAGGTGACGGCCACCATAGCCGCCGACCTGAGTCGGCTGCTGGGTGCCAAGGTGCGGGTCAACCCGTTCACGGCCTTCCAGCAGCAGATTCAGTACGACTTCACGGGCTTCATGGCCCTCGAAAACGAGCCGGGGATGACCGACATCGAGTTCGACTGCTACACCGAAAATCCGTCGCTGCTGCAGCCGTCGGGACGGTCGGGGCAGATGCTGGTGTCGACCCACCTGCTGCGCAGCAACTGCAAGATAACCCGTCAGCCCGACTGGGGCAGCGCCTTTGTGCGCATCAAGGGGCGCAGCCTGCCCACACCCGAGTCGCTGCTCAGATACCTGGTGAGCATCCGCAGCGAAAACCATTTCCACGAGGAGATATGCGAGATGATTTACAAGCGTCTGCTCGACGCCTTTACGCCGTCCGAGATGTCGGTCAGCTGCATCTACACGCGCCGCGGCGGCATCGACATCTGCCCCACGCGCGCCAGCCATCAGCATCTGCTGCCGCAGCATCTGCCCAATCCGTTCACGATGACGCGCAAACTGCTGCGCCAATGAACAATTCATACATTATTTAATGATGTTTAAACACGTAGTTGCATGGCTAATGCCGGCGGCAGTTATCTTTGCGCGATTTTAGAAAGATGACGAAGGAAAAGTTCAAGAGCCGTTCTTTGGCATTGCTGACGTTGCTGGCCGTCCTGTTGCCCGCCGTCGGCCTGGCGCAGAAGCCGCAGCGCACGCTGGTGGGCAAGGTCGTCGACAGCGAGACGTCGGAGCCGGTGCCGTTTGCCAACGTGTTTGTGCGCAGCAGCATGAACGGCACGGTCACCGATTTCGACGGGATTTTCCGGCTTCGGATAGCGGCCGGCACCGACAGCGTAACGTTCAAGGACCTCGGCTACCGCGAGCGGACGCTCCCCTTGGGGGCTTTCGGGGCCGACACGCTGGTGGTGGCTCTGGTGCCGCTCAACGTGGCGCTCGACGAGATAAAGGTCAGGCCCGACGACGCGCCGCGCCGCCTCATCCGCAACGTGATAGCCCACAAGCGCGGCAACGACCCGGAGCGTCACAACAAGGTGCAGTTCGAAAAGTACAGCAAGTGGGAATATTCGCTCAACAACATCAGCGACCGCGCCATGAACTCGTGGCTTCTGCGCGGCGCCTCGAATCTGATGCGCGCCGACAGCGACAGCAACCGCTTTCTGACCGTATATTTTTCGGAACAGCTGTCGTTCAACCAGTTGCAGAAGCAGCCCGAGAAGCGCAAGTCGACCGTGATAGCCGACAAGACGCTGGGGCTCGACGTCTTCAAGCAGTACGAAATAGGCGGATTCTCGTCGGCGCTCGACATGCAGATTTCGTTTTACGACAACGTGGTGCGCATCCTGACCGTCGGCTTCGTCAGCCCGATAGCCGACAATGCGCTGTCCTACTATAAGTTCTACATCACCGACAGCGTCCTGACGGCCGACAGCACCAAAATCTACACCGTCAAGTTCAAGCCGCGCAACGAGGGCGACCTTGCCTTTGAGGGCAATATGCGCATCGACAACAAGCGCTTCGCCCTGCTCGACATCGACGCGGCAATGCCGAAATACACCAACATCAACTTCGTCAAGCAGCTGCACATCAACAGCACCTATCAGCTTGTGGCCGACACGGCGGTCTTCTACGGCACCAACACTCTCGAAGCGCACATCGACTACATGCCAATCAATTCGGACAAGAAACGCCTTGAGATATATTGCCGGATGCACAATTCGAGCAGCAAGGTGGAGATAGACCCGCCCGAGCCTATCGAACTCAGTTCCAAGGCGCTGACCTTCGAGACAGTTAAGGTGGCCGGCTATGCCACGCAGGACACGGCCTTCTGGAACAGCCGCCGGCACGAGCAGCTGTCGGCCGAAGACCTCAAGTCGACGCTTTCGATAGATTCTCTCAACAATGTCGGGACCGTCCGCGCCTTCAACACGGCGGCCAAGATGGGCATCACCGGATTCTGGGACATGGGCCGATTCGAGCTGGGCCCCATGATGCAGCTCTTCAACACCAACAAGGTCGAGGGCGTGCACCTAGGCATCGGCGCGCGCACCAGCAGCGAAATAAGCGAGCGCTGGAACCTGATGGGCGTGGTGGGCATCGGCACCAGGAACGGGCGCGGCACCCTGCAGGGCGAGGCCGGCTATCGGTTCGACAACCCTTTCAGGCGAGTGCTCAAGCTCTCGTACTACGACCGCCTTGTCAAGATAGGTGAGAACGAGAACATCCTCTATCTCTACGAGAACATGATAACCACGTCGGAGAGCAACATCATATCGATGCTTTTCCAGCGCGACGAGGTCGACGAGCTGATGTATGAGCGCAAGCTCTCGCTCGACTACGCCCACGAGTGGTTCGACGGCTTCAGCACACGCTTCGGCGCGTCGGCCCGCTGGCAGTATTCGCCGCCGTTCTATCCGTTCGCGCAGGGCGGCGCCGGCATAGGCCGCGTCGAGCAGCAGGAACTGCTGATTGACACGCGCCTGAGTTTCAAGGAGAAATACATCGAGGACGGGACGATGCGAATGTACATGTCGACCGACTATCCCATCCTGCACTTCACTCTGGCCGGCGGACACACCCAGGCCGGCAGCAAAAGCAACCTCTACGCGCGCTTCCACACCACGGTCAAGCACCGCGTCTTCCTGG
>SAMEA3663209__coassemble_654_pt1 | contig 16653 bp, 15 predicted proteins | sample SAMEA3663209__metabat2_high_PE_010 | metagenome-assembled genome bin SAMEA3663209 (sample SAMEA3663209) | pig gut metagenome | biome: pig gut; feature: pig-associated habitat; material: faeces | place: China | collected 2013 | reverse complement strand
CCTGGACCACCTCATGACCTACTATCCCGAAATCGAGTCGGTCAACGTCTTTGCCCAGGCCGACACCATCAGCGTCACCACTCAGTTCGACTCGCAGCCGCTGAGTGCCGTGCTCGACGAACTGTCTATGCACTATTGCAAAAAGCTGCTCTTTAGCGACGGCCAATTGATTGTTTCCGATAAATAAATCTTATTTTTGGCATCAAACTCGGAATAGATGCGCGCAATACGACATGAATCATCAAACCCAAGGCACCCCAAAGTCCTTGGGTTTTTTGTGTTTATGCACTTCCTGATGCTCGTGGCGGCATCGGGGCAGACCGACGCCGACCCTTCCGGCCCGCTCGACCGCGTCGTCGAAATCTCCGTGTCCGACGGCTTGTCGACCGAGGAGGCGCTCCGCCGCCTGGCCGCCAATGCCGGGGTGGTCTTCAGCTACAGCAACCGCATCTACCGCTCGCGCTCGGTCGTTTTTTCGCGCCACCGCCAGACGCTGCGCGCGTATCTCGACGAACTTTTCAGGCGCAATCCGGTGGAATATGTGGTGCGTGGAAACAAGATAATTCTCAGGCCGATAAATGACATAAACGTCTATGTCATCAGCGGCTATTGTCGCGATTCCATTTCGGGCGAAGTCCTGATTGGCGCCACCGTCGGCGACCTGAGTACGCAGCGGGGCACGTCGTCCAACGAATACGGCTTCTACAGTTTCTCCATTCCGGCCGGCGACGTCGACGTATTGTGCTCATTTGTAGGCTACAAGACGCAGCATCGCCGCTTCACCATCGAGTCCGACACGGTGCTCGACTTCACAATGACGTCCGCCCTCAAGCTCCCCGACATCGACGTCTATTCCGACGATTCCGACGAAACTTTCAAGTCGTCGCGCACCGGGACGGTCAACCTGCCCATCGAGCAGATCAAGTCGGCGCCGTCGCTGCTCGGCGAGTCGGACGTCATCAAGTCGCTCCAGCTCATTCCAGGCGTGCAGAGCGGGCAGGAAGGCTTTGGCGGAATGATAGTTCGCGGGGGCGGACGCGACCAGAACATGGTTCTTCTCGATGACGTGCCAATCTACAATTCGCACCATCTGCTCGGCCTTTTCTCGATTTTCAATTCCGAGTCGGTCAACGATGTGACACTTGTCAAGAGCGGTTTTCCGGCCCGCTACGGCGGCCGCCTCTCGTCGGTGCTCGATGTCAAGATGCGCGAGGGCAACAGTTCCGAATATCACGGCACAGTCAACATCGGGCTGCTGGCGTCGGGCGTACTGCTCGAAGGTCCTGTGGTTCAGAAGCGTTCGTCGTTCATTGTCTCCGCGCGTCGCACCTATTTCGACCTCTTCTCGTCGCCCATGCAGCTCTCGCGCGACCGCCGGATGTCATATTATTTCTATGACGTCAACACTAAACTGAACTACATTTTGTCACCCAAAGACAGGCTTTATCTTAGTTTTTTTGCCGGATACGACAAGTTTTCCGTCGACTACAACGAGCGTTCCAGCACGATCGTTTATGGCAATGGGCTGACAAAAGATGTCAATTTAAGTGACAATATCGGGATGAATTGGGGCAATATAATTGCCTCGGCGCGGTGGAATCATGTTTACGGTTCGCGATTATTTTCCAACACTACGCTCTATTTCAGCAAGTTCCGCTTCAATGTCGACATGGAGCGCAACAACTATGCCGACGATGCTTACAGCTCGTTCACGCACATCTACTACAGCGGCATCCGCGACTTCGGCGTCCGCACTGACTACACTCTCTTCCCCTCCAAAAGCGTTGGTGTAGTGCGCTTTGGGGCCAACGCGACATTCCACACTTTCTTCCCCGGAATCAACGTGATGACGGAAACGAACCTCGAAACAGCCGTCGACACAACGGTCGGCCGCTCCAATCTTTATCGTTCCGAATTTCACGGCTATGTCGAAGACGATCAGCCAATTGGCGAATCCGTGAAGTTCTGCGCCGGCATACATTTTTCTGCGCTCAGCCGCAGCGGCCACAGGCTCTATTGCAATGTCGAGCCACGACTTTTGTTGTCTACTTTTCTGACAAAAAACATATCCGTCAAGTTCGGCTATTCGAGCATGACGCAATATCTGCACCTCGTTCGCATTGGCTCGGTGTCCACTCCCGCCGACATGTGGCTGCCCGTGATGGACAACATCGACCCGATACATTCGCAGCAGACCGCCCTCGAAACAGACTTTGGTCTGCTCAAAGACTTTGGTCTGACGGTCGAAGTCTATCGCAAATGGATGAACAATATCCTGACTTATACCAATATTTCGAATGGTATAATATCAATAGACACCGACTGGTACTCCAATCTCAGTTCGGGCAAGGGCAATTCGTATGGCTTGGAGCTGCTTTTGCACAAGAAAACCGGGCAGCTGTCGGGCTGGCTTGGCTACTCGTGGAGCAGGTCGCGCGTCGAATTTCCCGACGTCAATGACGGCAAGCCTTTCCCGTCCGACAACGATCGCACTCATTCTCTGGCACTTTTGGGTCTCTATAAGATTCGGAGCAACATCGAGGCCGTTGCCTCGTGGACCTATGGCACCGGCACTCCAATCTCGATTGCCGACACCAAATATCAGATTCCATCGCTACCGACTTCGTCCGACAAAGAGTCTGTCAAACAGTTGATTCAGAGTCGCAACGCCTATCGTATGCCCGATTCGCACACGCTGAATGTCGGCGTCAATTTTACGAAGGAGTTCAAGTGGGGTCACCGGGTCCTGAGCATTGGCGTTTATAATGTATATGCTCGCAAAAATCCTCTTTTTGTCTATGTAAATAACAGCAAAAACGATGACGGAACCACCGAAATGACTTTGAAGCAATTCAGTCTTGTGGCTTGGCCATGGCCGTATTTTAAGTACATCATAACATTCTGAAAGATGAGATATTGCATTTTTTTGTCATTTATAATGCTGATAGTTGCCTGCGAATCCGATGTCGAAATCAACGTCAAAGAGGGCCGCAGCGTGACCAATATGTATGCCTTCATCTATCCCGATAGTGCAGTCGATGTTCAGTTGAGCAAAAGCGTTAAAATATTTTCGCCAGTCACTTTCGATTATGTAAAAAATGCAACAATTTTATTGACCGTCAACAGCGAACAATCACAAAAAGTCCTGATTCCCAACGACACGAATTACGTCCGCTTGCCCGCTCCGTCGCTGACCTATGGCGACAGAATCCGGCTCGTGGCGACTGTGAACAATGCGGATTCGGTTGTGGCTGAGACTTTTGTACCGACATTTGTCCCGATTTCTGGCATCGACACCACGACTGTCATGATTCGGCAGGACGGGAAAATTTCCGAGTTGCTGTCTTTCGCGCTGTCCTTTGCCGATGACAGGTCTACGGATGACTATTATCAAGTTGTTGTGGAGCGCCAAGTCTTGGACGGAAATCGTAAGGTCCTGACTTCCGAAATGGTTGATTTCAACAAAGACGACAATGTCTTCAACGTTGCAGGTCAAAGCATAATTGGTTCGCAATTGGTTGACCTTGAGGGTGTTTTTGATGATATGCTGTTCAATGGTCATAACTATAACGTCAACTTTTCGATGGGTCGCGAGGTCGTTTTGCCGGCCGTCGGCGAGCAGGGCGTCCGGCTGCGAATACGTCTTTATCATCATACTTATGACTATTATAATTATTTTTGCATACTAAAAGTTTACGATTATTCCGATTTTTTTCAGGCCATTGGGCAGGCAAGCCTCTATTCGAACGTCACAAATGGTGTAGGCCTGGTCAGCGGGATGTCTTTTGACGAATATTTTATTTATTTCTAAACCTAAGAACAATGAATAGCGAAAATGTTAAAGTACTGATTATTGGATCGGGCCCGGCTGGGTACACAGCAGCAATTTATGCTTCGCGTGCCAATCTGCACCCTGTTCTCTACGAAGGTTTGCAGGCCGGCGGCCAGCTGACCACTACTACCGAGGTCGAGAATTTCCCCGGCTATCCCAATGGCGTCACAGGTCCCGTCCTGATGGATGACATAAAAAAACAGGCAGAAAGGTTTGGTGCCGACATCCGTCCCGGCATGGTCAGCAAAGTCGATTTTAAGAGTTATCCATTCAAGGTTGAAGTTGACGGCGGTCAGAAAATTAATGCAGAGTCGATCATTATCGCAACCGGTGCGTCAGCCAAATATCTTGGGCTCGGCGACGAGAAAAAATATGCCGGCGCCGGCGTTTCGGCTTGTGCGACTTGCGATGGTTTCTTCTATCGAGGGCTCACGGTGGCCGTTGTTGGCGGTGGCGACACGGCAGTGGAAGAGGCTCTGTATCTGGCCGGTTTGGCCAAAAAAGTCTATCTGATTGTACGGCGCAACGTGCTCAGGGCCTCCCAAGTGATGCAGGAGCGTGTGGCTCAAAAGGAGAATATCGAAATATTGTGGGAGCACGAAACGGTCGGCCTTTTCGGGAATGGGGTAGTCGAAGGCGCACGGCTTGTCAAGAAGCGCGGCACGGCCGACGAAGAGTTCGTTGACATAGCAATTGATGGATTTTTTCTTGCTATTGGTCATAAACCTAATTCGGATTTGTTCGTTCCGGACATTGATGTCGACGAGCAGGGTTACATCAAGACGCACGGCGACACCACCCGCACTAATATCGACGGCGTCTTTGCTTGCGGCGATGTCCAGGATCCGCGCTATAGGCAGGCAATCACCGCTGCAGCGAGCGGTTGCAAGGCTGCTTTGGATGTGGAAAGATGGCTTTTGTCAAAATAATTTACTCAACAAAGGCATTTATTTAATGAATGCCTTTGTTGTTTGTCAATTCCTTCAAGGACTGTTTGACGCTTCTGATTTGTTGTTTGATCTGAATTACTTCTCTGAAAATGAAAGCCATCTCATAACCTTCACGGATTGCGTCTTTGTCATAATTATTCATGACAATATATTGGCTTTTCTTCTCCCCGACAAATTCAACTTTAAGCATTTCTTTGCAGTGCTGCGATATGAAGTCTGCCACGCCATTGTCGCTGTTTTGTCTGTAATTGATCGTTTCCCAATAGTATTTTCCGTCATCAAATTTATTGACCATTGTTTCGCTGTCAATCTGCTCGGTTGTCGCCGAATTGTTGCCGAAATACACTCTTATCGAGTTGTGGTTAATGTATTCTTTGGCGCACAAATGGCTTGATATATAGAAGTTTCCGTTCTGGTTGACGTGTATTTTCACGAACGATCTGAGATAGGAATTCGACGTGCTCTGACGTTTATGCTCGAGCCATGGCATATCACCAAAATTGTCAATCGAATTGAAGTCTTTCATCATTAACTTTAATTCACTTTCGCGGGCGTTCAGCAGGCTGTCTAAAAAAATCAGATTTCTGTCCTGCTCCGACTTTTTCACTATCCGCATGAATTCTTTGGCCTGAATTGTAATTTCCTTTTCTTTGGGGTATGTATGTATCAGGCTGTCTAACAGTATCTTGGATTTGTTATAGTCTTTCTGCATATAAGCATTGCCAGCTTCGTCCATCAGCATTTTTGCAGCATCTTTGTCCGAAGATGTGCAATCTGTCATAAAAAAAGCAAACAATACTATAGCCCACCGACAATTAACCATTTTTCTCGTGTTTTCTGCAAAAGTAATTCACCGACAGCATAATGCACCTGCTCCATCGGTTAAAAAAAGGTTATTTGACGCTGTGGTTTTATTAATATTATTAAATGCCAATTATCAGACTTTTGTTTCTTAGTCCAGGAATTCCAAGTCTTTTATGTTGATGTGCAGGTTGGCGTGAGTGCCCCCTTCTTTGTCGGTGTAGCATTCGGCGGCAGGTATGCCTTCTATCAGTACTTTCCGGCCTTTTTTCAGATAATCTGCAATTTTTGTGCTTTGCCCGTCATATTTCCAGATGACGGCTCTCACCCATTCGGTGCGATCTTGTCCGTCTTTGCCCGGTTCCAGCGGCACGACGATTCTGATGTTGATTGCTTTGCGATTGCCAACTTCTTTAATGTCAGCGTCTTGAACTATAAATCCTGTGAGAAAAACTTTAATCATAAGTCGTTTTTTTATTTGCTTATGCTCTCTAAATAAGTGTTTTTTTTGATTCTTTCAAAAAAAGTTTCGATTATTTGTTTTTCTCCTTTGTGCTCAGCATGCCGCAAGCCGCGTCAATGTCTTGGCCTCTCGAGTTTCTGATTGTGGTTGTCAGCCCCCTGCTGTTCAGTTCGTTGCGGAACCATTCCATCGTTTTGCGGCTGCTTCCTTTGAGCGGTGAATCGGGTATCGAGTTGAAATTGATCAGGTTGACCCGGCAGTGCAGCCCGTTGAGTAATGTCGTCAGGCCTTTGATGTGTCTGGGCGTGTCGTTGTAGCCGGCAAACATTGTGTATTCGAACGAGAGCCGTCGCTGATGCGTCCAATCGAACTTTCTGAGCTCTGCCACAATGTCTTGCGCCGCATAAGCCTTCTCTGCCGGCATCAGCTGTCCGCGCTCTTGGCCGAACGGATTGTGCAGACTGACAGCCAGATGCACCTCCGTTTCGTTCAGAAGCCTTATCATGTTGGGCACGATTCCGATTGTCGATACTGTTATGCGCCGCGGGCTCCATGCAAATCCCCATGCAGATGTCAGTATTTCAATGCTTTTGAGCACTTCGTCGATGTTGTCCATCGGCTCGCCCATGCCCATAAACACGATATTTGTCAGTTTTGAACTTTCATCAATGCTTGCAATTTGATTCAAGATTTGACCGCAACTCAGGTTGCCGCCAAATCCTTGTCGCCCGGTCATGCAGAATCCGCACGCCATTTTGCAACCCACCTGCGACGAAATGCACAGTGTATGTCTTTCGTTGTCAGGTATATATGCTGATTCTATGAAGCCCTTGTCTGTTCCGAACAAGTATTTCCGCGTTCCGTCGACGGAGGTTTGAACGTTAATGGCTTTACTATGTCCAATTTCATGATTTTTGGCCAAGATTGCTCTGCTCGATTTTGACAGATTGGACATGCAATCTATGTCGGTCACGTTTTTTTTGTAAAGCCAATCGGCAATTTGTTTTGCCGCAAACTTCGGCATCGCCAACTCGTGTGTCAGCGTTTCGAGTTCGTGCAGAGTTTTTCCGAAAAGTTGCTGAGCCATAGCTGTTTCAATTCAGTCGGATTGAGTTGTTCTCTATTGTGATCAGGCCTTTTTTATACATGGTCCCGATTGTCATTTTGAATGTTTTTTTGCTGCATCCAAATATGACTTTTATGAGTTCGGCGTCTGTTTTGTCGCCTACGGCCATTCTGCCGTTGTTTTCATGCAGTTTTTTCAAAATGACGCTTTCTGTGTCGTTGACTCGCTCATAGCCAATTCGTTGCAGCGAAAGGTCGATTTTGTCGTCTTCCCTTATCTGTTTGATGTATCCTTTGCAACGCTCGCCAATCTTGACAATCCTGTATGTTTCATTGTTGTAAATCACACCCAAATGCCTGTTGTTTATCACGGCTTTGTAGCCAAGCGTCGTCTTGTCGTATATCATCAGGTCAACTTCCTGACCGACAGTGTATTTGGGAAGCGTATTGCTTAGGTGCTTTTCGATTTTTTCGGTCGCAGCAATTCTGTTGGTCGCCTTGTCGAGAAAGACGTAGACGATGTAGCTTTTCCCGATTTCCATTCGGCCGCGCTGCTCGTTGTAGGGCACAATCAGGTCTTTGGGCAGTCCCCAATTCAGAAACGCGCCAAATCTGTTGAGCGACGTGCATTCGAGCATCGCGCATTCGCCGACTTGCGCCAGCGGCGTTTCGGTGGTCGCCACGAGCCGGTCTTCGGAATCTTTGTAGATGAATGCGTCGATGTTTTCGCCAATCTCCACATTTTGTGGCACATAGCGTTTGGGCATCAGTATGTCGCCAAGTTCGTTGCCGTCCAGATATATGCCGAATTCGACCTGGCGCGCAATCCGCAACGTGTTGAACGTGCCTATTTTAGTCATTTTGTCCTGTTTTTTGCAAATGTAAAACGAATTGCGCTATTTTTACGAGAATTTTTGAATCATGGACGACAAAGTTTTAACCGATTTGGTTTCGATTAAGATGTCTTTTGGAAAATACAAAGGCACGTTGCTTTGCGATCTTCCTGAGCCTTATTTGGTTTGGTATCAACAGAAGGGCTTTCCGACCGGTCGGCTTGGGATGCTTTTGTCGACCATGTATGAGGTCAAACTCAACGGTTTGGAATATTTGCTTAAACCATTTCGCAATGGAGCCGTCTGAACTGATAAATCGTGGCATCGAGGCCGAACTGTCGTTTTCGGCCGTCCGCTCTTCGGGGCCGGGCGGGCAGAATGTTAATAAGGTTTCCACTGCTGTCGAGATGAGATTTGACATTCCTCATAGTGAAGTTTTGTTCGATTCTGAAAAATCGACGCTGATGTGCCGATTGTCGTCGCGCCTGACTTCAGAGGGTGTTCTGATTGTTTTTTCGCAGGAATCGCGTTCGCAACTCTCGAATCGGAAAGCCGCGACCGACAGATTGCTGCGTCTGTTGGCCAATGCTCTGAAAGTCAGCAAGCGCCGCATCCCGACGCGACGCACGCGAGCATCCGTCGCCCGTCGACTGGATGCAAAAAGAGCAAGATCTATCATCAAACGGTCGCGCAATATTCATAATTTCGATTGACACACATCCATTCAAACATATATACACAATTCAACAAATGAATTTATATCCATTGAAGTTCTCACCAATCGTCAAGGACAAGATTTGGGGTGGAACGAAACTTAAGACATTATTGAACAAGGATTTGGGTCAGTTGCCCAATGGCGGCGAAAGCTGGGAGCTGTCTGCCGTTAAGGGTGATGTGTCGGTTGTGTCGAATGGGAAACTTGCCGGGCAATCGCTTGTGGATGTGATAAATGCGTACGGCGCCGATTTGATGGGCCGACATGTCTATGCTCAGTTTGGTGCTGATTTTCCATTGCTGATAAAATTCATAGATGCAAATGACAATCTGTCGGTTCAGGTTCACCCTGACGACGAGTTGGCAGCCCGCCGGCACGGCAGTTTCGGGAAGACCGAAATGTGGTATGTGATGGATGCCGATGAAGGAGCGTCGCTGATTTCCGGTTTTTCGGAGAAAATATCGGCGACAGACTACGAGCGGCGGCTTGCGTCGGGGCATTTCGTCGATGCATTGGCTGCGCACAAGGTCAGGCAGGGCGACGTTTTTTTCATGCCGGCCGGCCGGATTCACGCCATCGGCAAGGGCGTCATGGTGGCCGAGATTCAGCAGACGTCCGACGTCACTTATCGCGTCTACGATTATGATCGTCGCGATGCTGCCGGACGTTCGCGCCAATTGCATGTTGATGAGGCACTTGCGGCCATCAATTTTGACGATTTGGATTCGGGCAAGATCGAATACCGAGCGGTCGAAAACCAGCCAGTGCCGGTTGTGAGTTGCAAATATTTCGACACCAGTGTGATAGTCGTGTGCGGCTCCACAACTTTGGATTTTTCGCAAACCGACAGTTTCGAAATCCTGATGTGTGTCGAAGGCAAGGCTACAATTTCCGCCGGCGATTTTTCGACTGAAATGTCGCTGGGCGAGACCTTGTTGGTGCCGGCCTGCACCGACTCGGTCAAGGTGGATGCAGATTCGGCTAAAATGCTCAAGGTATTCATCCCGTGAATGTTACGATGGTGAGAAGGAGCCCGGCTGTGTTGGCCGGACTTCTTTCTTGAGTATCAGGGCGTTAATTTTTATTCGCTGTTTTTATATTCTGAGTTTATTCAAAAGCCCAAAAGGTATGCGGTATTTTTTTGTTACAATCTTGATTTTAAGTTCTTTATCGCTTGGTGCGCAGACCAAGCAGGTGAAGACCCGGTTGCGGACGGTCGATAATGGGGTTTATACCGAAAAATTCCGCGTCCTGGCCAGTGATACTTCATGCCGCCATGGCGATTATCAGATGATATACAAAAATCGTGTGGTCGAGAAAGGAACTTATAAAAAAGGAGTCAGGTCGGGCGAGTGGTCTTTCTGGGGGCTGGAGAACCAGCTCGAATTCGTGTATGATTATGATAATCAGGCATTGTCGAAGGTTTTGCCGCACGATGGCCATGTCTATACCTCGCGCACTCTGCCGTGTCTGTTTCTCGGAAGTCCGCTGATACCGCATTTGTTCATCTGCCGGCGTGTCTTTTATCCGGTCAAAGAACATGGGACAAGTGTTGATTGTCAGGTCGTTCTGTCGCTCAAAGTCAATTCACGCGGCCGGATGACAGGCTATGAGCTGGTTCGGGAATCAAAGCCGGCGTTCAACAAGGCCGTTTTGGATGCCGCCGCGCAGATTCCCAAGTCGTGGCGCTGGGTGCCGGCCCGCGACGGCGGCCGTTTCATCGACTCCGACTATCGCATCACAATAATCTTCGATGCTTCGAACTGATGCTTAAAATTTTTAAATTTAATTATATATTTTTTAATATAAATAGTATTTTTGAAGCCGCAATAAGTTAATTAATCTGTCGGGAAGATTTGTGGTAAACGTGTGGCAGTTATTCGATAAAAATCCGGGCGCCGGCATTGTCAGCCGAACATGAGTCGGTTTACGGTTTGCTCGGATGATGGCAATAATTAAGTAAAATTGACGTTACGAAGAACGATGCGATTTAAAAAACTTTACTGATTTGGTTAATTTTGCACCTGATTCTAACCTAAATTGAAAATATAGATGAAACTGATAATATGTCTTTTTTTAGTGGCGGCAATAAGTAGTTGCAGTTTTTTTCATCATAAGTCCGACAAGCGAAATTCCGACATTGCGGCCATAATCCCGCTGCACGGCGACAACAACGGCGTGTATGCGCAGGAGGCCCGTTACTCCAACTGGCCCAATCCGGACACCATGATAATATACGTTGACGGCTCTCGGCTGCGGATAGCCCCAATGGGCAACGTCATTTCGCCCGAGGGCAAGGTGCTCTTCTCGATAGAAAACGAGTATCCGATTGAGCAGCTATTCTTTGCGCAGCGCGGTCGCGACCTCTTCATCTTTTATACCGACATTGATGAGCGCGGGTGCGGCAGCTACATCAAGCGGTTTTCGCTCGAAAGCAACAAAATGATATGGTCGTCGGAAATTGACGGCTATTCGTTCTCCAAACCGCTGATCAGAGGGCAGTTCGCTTATGTCGGGACCATTGGTTTCATCGGCAAAATCAAGCTGAAAAACGGGCAGTTCGATTGGAAATTCAGCAACATCATTCGCAACGGACGTTTCAATCACTTCAGCAACATTGACTTCGTTGAACCACAGCGAGTACGCTTCGTAGCCACGCATCCATTTATGCTGAAGTCGGACACGATCATTGTAAATGATATAACAGGTGAGATAATTTGCATGAACTGATACCCGTTTAAGGGCATATCCGATTGGACAATGAAAGGAATCGTTTTGGCTGGTGGAGCCGGCACGCGGCTTTATCCCATCACCAAAGGCGTCAGCAAGCAGATGCTTCCGGTTTTCGACAAACCGATGATATATTATCCGCTGTCGGTGCTGATGCTCGCCGGAATCAGAGAAATTCTAATAATATCAACTCCGACCGATCTGCCCGGCTTCAAGCGGCTTTTGGGCGACGGCAGTGACTTTGGCTTGTCTTTGCAATATGCCGAACAGCCATCGCCCGACGGGCTCGCCCAAGCGTTCATAATCGGTGCCGATTTCATTGGCTCCGACAGCGTTTGTCTTATTTTGGGTGACAATATTTTCTATGGTCATGGATTTGTCGACATGCTTCGTGATTCGGTCAGAATGGCCGAGGAGGAGCATAAAGCCACGGTCTTCGGCTATTATGTCTGCGATCCCGAGCGCTATGGAGTGGCCGAATTCGACAAGGATGGCAATGTCTTGGGCATAGAAGAAAAGCCAGCCAACCCGAAGTCGAATTATGCAGTCGTAGGGCTTTATTTTTATCCCAACAAAGTGGTCGAGATATCCAGACATATCAGGCCATCGGCACGAGGCGAACTCGAGATCACATCTGTTAATCAACGTTTTCTTGAAGACCGTGAACTGGCAGTCAAGTTGCTTGGGCGAGGCTTTGCCTGGCTCGACACCGGCACGCACGACAGTCTTGCCGAGGCGAGCACTTTTATCGAGGTCATTGAAAAGAGGCAGGGGCTCAAAGTGGCTTGCCTTGAGGCTATTGCATATCAGCAAGGTTGGATTTCGGCCGATAAGGTGCGCAAATTGGCCGAGCCGATGATGAAAAACTCCTATGGGCAGTATTTGTTTAAAATTTCGAGCGAAGCAAGTAGATGATTAATGTCATAAAAACCAATATCGAAGGTCCGGTCATTATAGAGCCAAGAATCTTTAAAGACAGCAGAGGTTATTTTTTCGAATCCTTTTCTCAGCGCGAATTTGACGAAAAGGTTCGCCCCATTCGGTTTGTGCAGGACAACGAAAGCAAATCTACATACGGAGTTCTGCGCGGATTGCACTATCAAGCAATGCCTTACACGCAGAGCAAGCTTGTGCGTTGCGTCCGTGGGCGAGTGTTGGACGTGGCTGTGGATATCCGCAAAGGTTCGCCGACATTCGGTCAGCACGTGGCCGTGGAGCTGTCGGAGGAGAATCATCGCGAGTTCTTCATTCCCAAGGGGTTCGCTCACGGTTTTGCCGTTTTGAGCGAAGAGGCCGTGTTCCAGTATAAGTGCGACGAGTTCTATGCGCCGCAAAGTGAGGGCGGAATACAGTTGCTCGACGAATCGTTGAACATCGATTGGAAAATCCCGCAGGACAAGGCCATCTTATCGGACAAAGACCGCGCGTATCCCAAACTATCTGAGATTGACCCAGCTTTTGACTACGCAACGTTACATTAGAACGAAATGAATATACTCGTAACAGGCGCTAACGGCCAGTTGGGCAGTGAGATGCGAATAGTGTCGCGCCAAACTGAGAATCATTATATTTTCACGGATGTTGCGGAACTCGACATTACTGATTTTGATGCGTTGATGGCAATCGTTTCGCGCGAAAAGATTGAAGCGGTTGTCAACTGTGCCGCTTACACAAATGTCGACAAGGCCGAGGATGACTATGAACTGGCCGAAAAGCTGAATGTGCAAGCTGTCAGGAATCTTGCGCTTGCAATGAAATCGGTGGGAGGTTTGCTCGTTCACATTTCGACCGATTATGTTTTTGGTGGCGAACTTTACAACACTCCATGCACGGAGGACAGAACCGGCACTCCGACAGGTGTTTACGGCAAAACCAAGCTGCTTGGCGAAAAGGCAGTGGAGGAAGTCGGCTGCCGGCACATAATAATCCGCACGGCTTGGCTTTACAGCGAGTTCGGGAAAAATTTCGTGAAGACAATGTTGAATCTGACCGCAACCAAGCCGCAGCTCAAGGTCGTCTTCGATCAGGTTGGCACGCCGACTTATGCGTTCGACCTGGCAAGTGTGATATTCGACATACTTGAAAATGGCAAATTCCATAATCACGATGGGGTTTATCATTTTTCGAACGAAGGCGTTTGTTCGTGGTACGATTTCACAAAATCAATAGCCGAACTTTCGGGGCAGACTGAATGTGAAATTCTGCCTTGCCACAGCAGCGAGTTCCCGAGCAATGTTGTGCGCCCAAGTTTTTCGGTGCTCGACAAAACTAAAATCAAAGAGACATTCGGTATATCAATTCCATATTGGCGCGATTCGTTGAAAGTGTGTCTGAGGAATATACTAAACAGCTAAAAATCGGTAAATATGAATTTCAAGCGAAATATAGTCATCACCGGTGGCGCCGGTTTTATAGGCAGTCATGTTGTGCGGCTTTTTGTTAATAAATATCCTGACTATAAAATAGTTAATCTCGACAAACTGACCTATGCGGGCAATCTCACCAATCTCAAAGATGTCGAAGATCGGCCAAACTATAAGTTTGTCAGAATGGATATTTGTGACTTTGATTCATTTCTGAAACTGATGCAAGACGAAAAAATTGATGGCATAATTCACCTTGCAGCCGAAAGTCACGTCGACCGAAGCATAAAAGATCCGTTTACTTTTGCGATGACAAATGTCATGGGAACGCTTTCTCTGCTTCAGGCCGCCAAGCAATATTGGGAGTCGCTTCCAGAAAAATACGAAGGCAAGCGCTTCTATCACATATCGACCGACGAGGTTTACGGAGCCTTGGAGATGACGAATCCCGAGGGCGTTGAGCCTCCGTTCACGACCACGGCGTCGTCGGGCAAGCATCACTTGGCCTACGGCACTGACTTTTTTCATGAAACGACAAAGTACAATCCGCATTCGCCTTACTCGGCAAGCAAGGCTGGTTCCGACCATTTTGTCCGGGCCTTCCACGACACCTACGGCATGCCGACCATAGTGACGAATTGCTCTAACAATTATGGCCCATATCAGTTTCCGGAGAAGCTGATTCCGCTCTTTATCAACAATATCCGTCACAGAAAGCCGCTGCCGGTTTATGGCAAGGGCGAAAATGTCCGCGACTGGCTCTATGTGGTCGACCATGCACGCGCAATCGATACGATTTTTCACAATGGCAAAGTGGCTGAGACATACAACATCGGTGGCTTCAATGAGTGGAAAAACATTGATATTATCAGGTTGGTTATCAATACAGTAGATCGTTTGCTCGGGCGCGCCGAGGGCGAGGATATGAATCTCATCACATACGTCACCGACCGCATGGGGCACGACATGCGCTACGCCATTGATTCCACCAAGTTGCAACGGGAACTGGGCTGGGAGCCGAGCCTGCAATTTGAGGAAGGTGTTGAGAAAACGGTCAGTTGGTACCTCGAAAATCAGGATTGGCTGGATAATATCACAAGCGGCGCCTACGAAAAGTATTATGAGGATATGTATTCCAAACGATAATTGATGCTTTTAGGGACGGTTATAACCAATTGAGCACTATAATGTTATAGTGTTGTGTTGTGCTGCCTTTGTCCCGGCATCAAAGGGAGCGTTTTGTTTTGCCACCGGCTTCAAAAAAAAGGCTCCGGCCGCTTCCTTGGTGGGTGTTTTGGAGACCTTAACTGCTTCATTGCAATGTCTATTCACAGTTCCGCGATGATGATGTCAAATCGTATGGAAATGCGATGGATTCGACGCAATCCGAATGATTCATGCGGCGCCGACAATCGGCTGAGAGGCGTTTCTTAGCCAATTGGAACGGCCTGCGTTGTGCAGTTTTTTTGTTAAAAATAGGAATGCCGGTTTGAGCAATGCAAAAAATGCTTTAAAATTGCACATAAAGTTAAACCAAGTATCATGAAACCAAAAGCTATGAAACAGATTTACAAGATCCTTATCAGTTCTTTAATTTTTGCATTGTCCATTGTAAGTGGCTTGGAATCAGAAGCTGCTACAAAGACCAACGTTTTGTATAACTGCAGTTTCCTCGATGCCACCACAAGCAGTTCGTATTCTCAGAACAAGACCTGGGCGGTAAGCAGTTATCGTTGTAATTCTACGGGTTTCTTTTTTGGTAGCTCCAGCGACTCTAACACCTCTTATTCGTTAGACAACGAAAAGTTCCCCGGAGTAGCCGATGCATGGAAAAGCGCGGACAGTCAGGGCGAATCGGCAACGATTGTCTATGCCTTATTGTTTGACAATGAATACGATGACGTCACAAAGATAAGTTTCGCATGGTCGGGAGTCAGTGGCGGAAGTGCCAGCGTTTTCCTGTTGGTAGACAAAGGTACGGGTTTTGAGTCCGGCGCCAAGACGGAGACAAACGCAGAGTCGTCGATTGATGTAAGTTTCGAAGCTTCGGCTGTCAAGCGTTTTGCGCTGGTGATGCGCCCGGGCACTGAGACGTTAGCGGGAACCACCGGACGCGCCCTGAAGTTGAGCACGTGCGAAATTGACGGTGTGCCGACGGAAATAACCGAAATGTCGACTCCGACGTTTTCGCTCGACGGAACGTTGCCGTTGTGGCCCGGCACCGAGGTCGTGATTGCGACCGACGATGTGAAAGGCGCTAAGATTAATTATTCGTTGGATGGCACTGAATATAAGGCTGTTTCGAATCCGGCGCGCATCGCCATCAAGGCTCAGACCACCGTCAGGGCCTATGCTTCGCTTGACGGTGTGGAGAATAGCGAATCTGCCGAATGCACATTTTCTGTTTATGACCTGAACGGCGATTTTGCCCAATTCGACGGCGGCTATCCGTCGGGGTGGAAGGGTGGTATTGCAAGTGGCAATGTCTCAGTACATTCCGACCCAACGCAAGGCACCTGCGTCAAATTGACCCAGACAACCAAAGAAAACAAGCGATTGCTTACCCAAGATTTCATTCTTCCTGCGGGAACCTATCAATTGTCAGCATATTGCATGATAGATTCAGAAAGCGAAAGCGTAAAGACAGCACTTGAGTACGCAACGGGCGGCAGCAGTTCGTATAAATCCGTGCAGGAATGCGCGACTCGCGGCACATGGACGAAGCTATCGGGCGAGTTGGTTCTGACCGAGCAGACGCAGATTAAATTGTCATTGTGCTTGGCGTCAAAAAGTTCATCCGATGACGATTCATGGTCGGCGTATTTCACCAATGTAAGTTTGACAAACACCTCTCAGCCGACCTCTTTGCAGGCCAAGGCAGCGCCGGCAGCCGTGGTGCGG
>SAMEA3663209__coassemble_636_pt1 | contig 17384 bp, 14 predicted proteins | sample SAMEA3663209__metabat2_high_PE_010 | metagenome-assembled genome bin SAMEA3663209 (sample SAMEA3663209) | pig gut metagenome | biome: pig gut; feature: pig-associated habitat; material: faeces | place: China | collected 2013 | reverse complement strand
GCCGTTGCCTCCGAATGGGACGGTGTGATCACAGAAATCTGCCAGACCAGCGGCGCGTCTGTGTCCGAAGACGACATTCTTATGAAAATTAAAGCATAGGCGATGGAAGAAATATTTGGGAAAATATATGAAATGACTGCGATTAGCAATATCGTTGCCCAACCGCAGTTTATTATAATGTATCTGCTCGCGTTTGTGTTGCTCTATCTGGGCATCAAAAAGCAGTACGAGCCACTTTTGCTTGTCCCGATTGCGTTTGGAGTGCTGATAGCCAACTTCCCCGGCGGCGACATGGGCGTGGTGGCCGTCAACGGCAACGGAGAATTTTTCAGGATGCTCAACGAGAGCGGCGTCAAGGAGTTCATCACTTTGGCCAATCCGTTCGCGGCTATTCCGGCCGACGCTCAATTGTCCGACTATGTCAAGGTCGGCGAGTCATTTTACTCGTTGGCCGACAATCCGATTCTGAAGAGCGTTCCGGTTTCGCAAATCGAAGTGAACAATATTTGGGAAATGCCGTTGCATGACATAGCTCACGAAATCGGACTAATGAACTTTATTTACTATATGTTGATAAAGACCGGTTTCATCCCACCGATTATCTTCATGGGCGTGGGAGCCTTGACGGATTTCGGCCCGATGCTTCGCAATCTTCGACTCGCAGTTTTCGGTGCTGCCGCCCAGTTCGGCATCTTCGCCGTGCTGCTGATTGCAAGCCATTTCTTCACAATGCAAGAGTCTGCATCACTGGCAATTATCGGCGGTGCCGACGGCCCTACGGCCATCTTCACGACCATACAATTGGCGCCGCACCTCTTGGGGCCGATAGCCATCGCCGCCTATTCCTACATGGCTTTGGTGCCGGTGATTGTGCCGTTGGTGGTTAAGTTGACATGCAGCCGCAAAGAGCTGATGATCAATATGAAAGAGCAGGACAAGAAGTTCCCCAGCACAACGGAATTCAAAAACATGCGTGCTCTGAAAATCATCTTCCCGATAGCCGTCACCACGCTCGTGGCCATAATAGTCCCGACGGCAGTGCCGCTTGTGGGAATGCTGATGTTCGGTAATCTGATCAAGGAAATCGGTTCAAACACAAGCCGTTTGTTCGACGCTGCATCCAACAGCATCATGAACGCAGCCACAATTTTCCTCGGCCTTTCGGTTGGCGCCACGATGACCGTCGATGCCTTCCTGAATTGGACCACGATCGGAATCGTCGTTGGCGGATTCTTCGCCTTTGCCCTGTCGATTTTTGGCGGCATAATGCTCGTCAAACTTTTCAACCTCTTTGCAAAGAAGAAAATCAACCCGCTGATCGGCGCAACCGGCTTGTCGGCAGTGCCAATGGCATCGCGCGTGGCCAACGAAATTGCGCTGAAGTACGACTCGCGCAACCACGTGCTCAACTATTGCATGTCGAGCAACATTTCGGGAGTCATCGGTTCGGCGGTTGCGGCCGGAATCCTGATTTCGTTCCTGAGCTGAAAACAGAAAATTCAGAATAGTCCAATCCCGAGAGCACACCGATGCTTTCGGGATTTTTTATTTGACCTTTTTGGACGCAGGACACACAACATAATCATATTTTTATTTATTTAGTAATTAATAAAAAAACGAACGGCTATGAGTAACAGAATTGAAGATTCGGAACTGATAATAAATGCCGATGGGTCGGCTTTTCATTTGCATCTGAAACCCGGCCAAGTGGCCGACACAATCATTTTGGTGGGCGACCCGGATAGGGTAGAGCTGATCGCATCCTATTTCGACACGATTGAAGCGCGAGCCCAAAACCGCGAATTTATCTCGGCTACAGGGCGTTATCGTGGCAAGCGCCTCAGCGTGGTCTCGACCGGAATCGGAACCGACAACATTGACATTGTTTTGAACGAACTCGACGCGCTCGTCAACATCGACTTCCAGACGCGCGAAATCAAGGCAGAACATACGACACTTAATTTTGTGAGAATCGGCACATCGGGCTCGCTGCAAAAAGATCTGGATGTCGACACATGGCTGTTGTCCGAGAAAGCAATCGGCTTTGACGGGCTGCTGAATTTCTATGCAAACCGTAAGTCGGTCACCGACAACGACTTTGAGGCCGCATTTCGCAAGCATCTTGATTGGAATCCACTCCTGACGTCGCCATACGTGGTGGATGCCGATGCCGGCCTTGTTGCCAAACTGCAGGACAATCCGCAGATAAACAAAGGTGTGACCATTTCGGCTCCGGGATTCTACGGTCCGCAGGGTCGAGTGCTGAGACTCAACATTGCGGATCCTAAAATCAATGATAAAATCAATACTTTTAGATATTCAGACTACCGCGTCACCAACTACGAAATGGAATGCTCGGCCATCTACGGACTTTCGAAGTTGATGGGGCACAATGCGGCAACCGTGTGTGCAATCATTGCCAATCGCCTTGCCGGTCGTTATAGCAAAGACTATAAGCCGGTGGTGAAAAGTCTGATTGAGCATGTGCTTAATTCGCTGACTGCGTGATAAATATAGCAAAAATCGACAGGTATGGAGAATCAGCGAGTCAAGGCATTGATTAAACTTTTGGAGGATCCTAACGAGATTGTCTACAATGCGGTCGAGAAGGCTCTTCTAAAAGAAGACAAGCACATTCTGCCTCAACTCGAGCTGGCTTGGGAAAAAGCTAATAGTGACATTTTTCATTCACGTTTGAATAATATTATTCATCAGATTCAGTTCAAGACGGTGAAGAAAGAAATGCACGAATGGATTGCCTCCGGTGCCGAGGATTTGCTTTACGGCTCCTATCTGGTTGCAAAATACAGATATTACGATTTGCTGTTTGCTTCAGTGAATGAGCAGATTAATTCTATATGGAGAGACTTGCGCCAGACAATCAAATTTTGCCGGACGCCGATCGAACGGGTCAAGTGCATCAATTCTGTGGTTTTTGAGAAGTATAATTTTTCGCGTAATGCCGATAATCCTGCTTCGCACAGGAATAATTACATTAACGATGTCATAGACAGTCATAAGGGAAATCATATAACGCTGTCGATAATATATGTGGCTTTGTGCAATCGTCTGAACATTCCGGTCAGATGCGTCAGTCTGCCCAAGCTTCTGATTATGTGTTATATAGACGAGAAGGCTATTTACGACGACGAGCTGAAGTCGGATTCGGTTCTGTTCTATATCAATGCCATTTCGCGTGGCGGAGTCCTTGGGAAAAAGGAAGTTGACGTGTTTCTTGCCCAGCAAGGCATAACGCCGCACAGCCGATATTATATTCCCTGTTCAAATGTGGAAGTTATCAGGCGTTTGCTTGTGAATTTGTCATATACTTATGACTTGGTTGGCAACGCTGCCACAGTGTCCGAAATCGAAGGTCTTTTGAAAGTGTTTGATAATTAACCATATACCTAAACCAATTTTTTAATGTTATGAGCGAACTTTTATCATTAAAACCAAATGAAGTCTGGTCATTTTTTGATCAGATCACCAAAATTCCACGTCCGTCGAAAAAGGAAGAAAAAATCGTGTCTTTCCTGGAAAAATTCGCTTTGGACCGAAAACTGAAATACAAGAAGGACAAACTTGGCAACATAACAATCTTCAAGCCGGCAACAAAGGGTAAGGAAAACTGCGAAATGGTTGTTTTGCAGGCGCATGTGGATATGGTTTGCGAAAAAAATGCTGATAAAGTTCACAATTTTGAGCGCGATGCCATCGTTCCGCTGATAGAAGACGGCTGGGTCAAGGCCGATGGCACGACCCTTGGGGCCGACGATGGAATTGGCGTGGCGGCAGCATTGGCAGTGCTTGATAATGAGACGATTGCGCACGGCTCGCTTCAGTGCCTCTTCACTATTGACGAAGAGACAGGCCTGACCGGCGCGTTCGGCCTCGAAGACGGATTCATCGAAGGTCGCAAGTTGATAAACCTTGATTCTGAGGACGAAGGCGAGCTTTTTATTGGCTGCGCCGGTGGCATTGGGACAGAGGCCCGTTTCAGAATTTATGACAAGGAGACGTCGACCGGTTGCCTTGGCATAAAAGTGACTGTCAAGGGGCTGAATGGCGGGCATTCGGGCGATGATATTGACAAAGGTCATGCAAATGCAAATAAATTGATTGCCCGTTTTGTGAAGCGAGCAATCGACGAAGTTGGTTTCGAATTGTCTGACATTCAGGGTGGTAACTTGCACAATGCAATAGCTCGCGAAGCGTCGGCGGTCGGAGTCGTTCCGTTTGCCCGTAAGGAGGAAATCAGAATTTTATTCAATATTTTCTCATCCGAAATTCAGGATGAATATCATGCCGCCGAAAGCGCAATTGATTTGCATCTGGAAACCGTTGATTTACCGTCCAAAGTCTTCACCACCGAATTTCAGAACAGGCTGATAATGGCCTTGATAGCCTGTCCGCATGGCGTGGTCGAAATGTGCCACGACATTCCGGGCTTGGTCGAGACGTCCACAAATCTGGCGTCGATCAAACGCGAGGAGAACACGATTGTGGTCGTCACCAGTCAGCGAAGTTCGGTCGAGTCGGCCAAAGAGTATGTCAAGTTGATGGTTGCCAGCACTTTCAAGTTGGCCGGCGCCGACGTTCGCCACAGCGAGGGCTATCCGGGCTGGACGCCAAATGTCAATTCGCAGATTCTTGCGGTCACGGTCGATGCCTACAAGCAGTTGTTTGGCGTGGCTCCCAAAGTCAGGGCCATTCACGCCGGCCTCGAATGCGGGCTCTTCTTGAAGAAGAACCCCGGGCTCGACATGATTTCGTTCGGTCCGACGCTGAGAGGCGTTCACTCGCCAACCGAACGAATCGAAATAGAATCGGTCGGCAAGTTCTGGGACCTGCTGCTGGCCGTTCTGGCTCGGTTATAGATGTTTATGGAATAAAAAACGTCCTTGGATATGTTTCAAGGACGTTTTTTTGCGCTCAATTGCTCCCATGTTCCTGATACATGAATCGTTTGATGCTTCGCTTGGGCGTCTTTTCAAATTCTTCGTTAAATATCTTGAAATCAGAAATATTGCAATAATTTGGGAGCGTCTTGTTCAGTTCTTTGACTTCTTCCTGAAGATGCTTTCTGATTTCTTCCGAATCTTGAATGCCGCTCTTTGCAAGCATCTCAAAATCAGGGTAAACCAATGCAATCAGCTTGCCTTTCGATTCGATGACGATCGACTCCGAAATAAAGTTAGTGGCATTGAGTTTGTCTTCGATTTCTTCTGGGTAAATGTTCTGTCCGTTTGCGCCTAAAATCATGTTTTTGCTTCGCCCTTTTATGTACAGATTGCCTTGCCGGTCGATAAGCCCCAGGTCGCCCGTGTGAAGCCAGCCGTCGCTGTCGATTGTGGCACTGGTAGCGCGCTGATTTTTGTAGTAGCCAAGCATCGTGTTGGCGCCGCGGGTCAGGATTTCGCCGACAACGGAGGTCGCGTCCGGCGAGTCAATTTTCAGCTCCATTCGCGGCACATCGTGCCCGCACGAGGTGAGGACAAACTCTTTCCATGACGAATATGCAATGATCGGCCCGCATTCTGTCATGCCATATCCAACCGTGAACGGCAAGCCGATTTTTCTCAAAAAGCGTTCGACATCACTATTCAGAGCGGCACCACCGATTATCAGTTCCTTGAATTTGCCGCCAAGCGCATTCATGACTTTATCGTGTATGTTTTTGTATATTTTGTCATTGATGATTGGCATGTTCAGCATCAATTTGATGAGCGGCTTGTCGATGGCCGGGAACACCTGTTTCTGAATTATTTTTTCTATCACAAGCGGCACGGTCACAATGATGTCGGGCTTGACGTTGGCAAATGCCTCGGCGATAATCTTTGGCGACGGCGTGCGGTTGAGGAAAAAGACGTGCATCCCGATGCAGAATTCGTAGACAAATTCGAACATCAGGCCATACATGTGCGCCATCGGCAGCATCGAGACTATTTTCTGGTCGGGCTTGGCACCTAACTTTTCGATGGCAAAAAGCAGGTTGGATGTCAGGCTTCGATATGGTAGCATGACACCTTTTGACGCGCTGGTCGTGCCCGACGTGTAATTGATCAGAGCCAGTTCTTCCTCATCTTCTTGGCGATACTCGACGTCGGACTGCACGAAACGGTCAGGATATTTCTGTCCAAAGAGCGCGTTCAGATTTTTCCTTGCCTCGGTCAGCCTTTTGTTGCGCGAAAAATGCAGCGAATAGTCCTCGACGCGAATGATTCCTTCGATATTCGGCATCATCTTTTCGTCAAGATTCTCCCAAACGACGTCGCCCACAAAAAGCAGTTTAGCTTCCGAGTGATTCACGATGTGATGAATGTTGTCAGCCTTGAACTCGCTCAAAATGGGAACGACCACGGCTCCATAGGTCAAAGCGGCAAAAAATGCGATGCCCCACGATGACATATTCCGGCTGCAAATAGCTATTTTGTCACCTTTTTCGATGCCTGCCGTTTCGAACAGGATGTGCAGCTTTTCTATTTTGCGGGCGCAGTCTTTGTAGGTGTAAGTCGCTCCATTATAGTCGGTTAATGCCTGTTTTTCCCAATTTTTCCTGATGCTTTTTTCGACATATTTGAGAAAACTCTCGTCCATTATTCTATTCATGATCCTATATATGAGTTTCGATAAAAGTTGCGTAAAGATACTTTGCCGGAAATACATTCCACAGCGTGATGACAAAATATACTAAATATTATCGTTGAATATCATTAAATATAACGATAAATCCACATAACGCAAAGCTACAACCCACTGAATTAAGCATTTCTGTTATAGAACATCGGACTATTCGGCCAGCCGGATTTTGATATATAAAAAAGGCGTTCCCGACAGCGGGAACGCCACAAATCATTCGCTTTGGAGCGCTTTTAGTTGTTAAAATGATAGAGGAATACGATTTCGCCTTCGTAAGCCGGCTTTTTGTTGCCTTCAATTTCCAGCTTTACGCCCATATTGGCCTTGGTCGTGCCGCGCAGGTTGACGGCGCTGAGCACCTTGACGTGAAGACGGACTCTGCTGTTGACAGTCACAGGTTGGTTGAATTTGAACTTTTCGATTCCGTAATTGATCTGATCCTTGATGTTTCTAACGTCCACAATCTGCTCCCAAAGGTGCGGAAGTATTGATAATGTGAGATATCCGTGCGCAATGGTGTTGCCAAATTGCGACTCGCGCTTAGCCTTTTCGACATCCACATGAATCCACTGGTGGTCAAGTGTAGCATCGGCAAACAGGTTGATTTGCTCTTGCGTAAATGTGTGGTAATCTGAAGCTTCAAGCTCCTTACCTACCAATTGCTCCAATTCCTCGAAGCTGCTGATAACAGTTTTGCTCATTATTTTCAACTTTTCCTATTACAAAAACGCCAAGCATCCATACCGCATTGGCGTTGCAATTTTAACTATTTTTGCCCAAAATATCCAAACGATTCCTATTCTATTGAATAGCATTTTAGTAACTTCGCAATATTGAAGACGAAGATTGATGAAAAAGCATTTTCAAATATGCGTTTTTGCCTTGCTGGTGCTGATTTTTGCGTTGAGCGGTTGTGATTATTATCATAACTATCAACAGCGAGAGCCGCTCTTTGGAGTCTACCATTCTTTTTTTGCCAAAACATTCACCGACGACGGATTGCGAGGGGTAGCCGAGTTTAGTACAACAGATTGTTTTTCAAATGATTGCATGGAATCGGACGCCGACATCAGCATCACGTTTTTCTTCAGCGACAATATCGAATTTTCAAACCTGACCCTAAACTACAAGTGGAACGTCTGCTGCGACTGGCAGTTGAGCGGCAACGAACTTTCGCTGAACGTTGACACCTCAAGCATTGACTATCAGTTTGTTTCGTCGAGTGCCACGCGATATATCGAGCAGACAATGGTTCGATACCTTCGGAAATACATTGGCAACGAGGTGAAAAAGACAATCGAAAGTGGCTTTGCCGAGCATTACGGGCAATCGATGAAAATTGTAGAATTGACAGATTCTATCATGACAATTGAGCGCAACGGTGAATTGATGACGATGCTGCGTGAGCGCGACTGACTGAGGAATTTAGGAGATACGAATGCCGACAATGGCTTGATTTACAGAACAATCTTAATAATTGACTAATGCGACGCTTTCGCCACACTTTTTTCAGAAAACTAAAGTATAGGCTGATTATTGAGTTGACGCTGAGCGTGTTATTCTTCATCACGATGCACAGCATTGTGCCCGTGTCGATACATCAACATTATGCGATTTACGCTCTGGCATTCAACTGCCTGCTTTTCATTTCGCTGAGCGAATCAATGTACGCTTTCAACGCGATTCTGTCGTCGCATTTTCCATGGAGCGAAAAAATTCTGATGCGAACGGTTCTGCTCATTCTGTTCGCGTTTTTTTATATGTCGCTTTTCTACAACCTGATGCGTCACATGCGCGAGTTTTTTTTCAGCGGTTTTGAGATCAGACGCGATTATTACATTGTGCATCAGACGCTTTTTCTGTTCCTTGTCATACTTTATATCATAGTCCTGATAATAATCAATTGGTACGATGACGTAAGCAAGGCCAAGATGGAAAATGAATACCTGAAGCAGGAAAAGCTTCGTTCGGACTATTTTGCTCTGCAGCAGCAGGTTAATCCTCATTTCCTGTTCAACAGTCTGAGCACTTTGATTGCAATCATCAAGACGGATCAGAAACTTGCAGTGAGATTTGCCGAGAATTTTTCTGACACTTATCGTTATATTTTGGATATACGCAATGCCGAAGTGGCAACGTTGCAGGACGAAGTGGCGTATCTGAAGACGTGGCTCATGCTGCAGAAGGAGCGGCACGGTGATGCGCTGATAGTTGACATAAACATTGATGAGAATTATAATAAATTATTCACGCCGCCGCTCGGGTTGCAGATTCTTGTGGAGAACTGCCTGAAACACAACTCGTGTACTGCGGTCAATCCGCTGACAATCAAGGTTTATGTCGAGAATATGCACGTGGTGGTCGAAAATAACATAAACTTCAAGAAATCAACGTATTCGACGAACATCGGCTTGGACAATCTGAAGAAGCGATACAGGATTCTGGCTGTCGGAAAAGAGCCGGTCATTGCGAAAACTGAAAATCGTTTTATCGTCAAACTTCCGCTGCTGAAAATGCACAGAATGTTGTAGTCAATGACTTGGCTTTTAGCGAGATGCAAAGGCCGACGCCCGGGATGGGGCAGACTTGCCAGGCGATTCGCGTTAAAAAAGAAAAACGAGGCGGTTGTTTTGTGCAACTGCCTCGTTTTTAGTGTGATGTGATGATTATTTGTTCAGCCAGGCCTTGAACTGCGATGCCTTGATTCGGCTGATGAGAATTTTGTCGCCGATGCCGTTGTGCAGTTTCAGCAAAAGCTGTCCGTTGAAATATGTTTCGAATCTGTCGATGGCGTCGATGTTGACGATGGTCTGGCGGTTGGCTCTGAAGAATTTTGCCGGGTCCAATTCCTTTTCGAGTCCGTCCATGGAATTTGACAGAACATGACGTACGTTTTCGAATGTCACGGCATAGGTTATGCGGTTTTCGAACATGAAGCAGGCAATTTTCTCGACTTCGAGGATGAAGAATGATTCCCTTTTAGAAATCAGGAAACGCTTGCGATAGATATTTTGCTGTGAATTAATGATTTGCGACAGCTGTTCGTAGTTGATGGCATTTTTGCGGCTTTGCTCTGACACGACTTGCTGTATGTTGCTGACCAGTTTTTCGTAGCGTTCGATGGTTTCGAGCAGTTCGTTTTCTTTGATTGGCTTCAGCAGATAGTCTATGCTGTTGTATTTGAACGCTTTGACGGCATATTCGCTGTATGCGGTGGTGAAAACTATCGCGCTTCGTGACGGGTTGTTCAGTTGTTCGAAAATCGAGAAGCAATTGCCGTCGGCCAATTCGATGTCGAGAAAAATCAGGTTGGGAGCCGGATTTGAATTGAGGTATTCGACGGTTTCTGCCACACTGCCAATCAACCCCAAGATTTTCCATTCCGGCCTGAGTCTCAGAATGGTTTCACACAGTGCTTTGCCCGTATAGGTTTCATCTTCTATTACCAAAACGCTTATATCCATAGTCATCCGTTGATTAAAAAAAACGAAATAAATTACCTAAAACTATCTGAATGTCAGTGTGTCAGTGTCTGTGTTTCTGCGTGTCGGATGCAAAAAACAGGAATGGTTTTCTGCGCTCACCGACAATTCAAAATTAGTTAAAAAAAATCCACAATAGTGGTCTGAATGTCGCAAAAAATAATCTTGTTCATGCGTTTTGGTATAGTCAATCAATGCGTTTTCATAGTGTCTTACCTTTGAAAACGCATGATTCTGATGCCGGCACAAGTGTTCCGTAGAGTGTCACCCAGTTGGAGTGGAAGTTCGGGGTCACGGTGACGCTTCCGGTGTGACTGTTGAGCGGCACATGCACGTCGATGGTGGCCGAAAGTGCTGTGCCCAAGACGTTAAAAGTCAGGGTGATATTGCCTTTTTTGTCGGTTTTGAGCCGGATGTTGGAGGCGCGGCCTTCGAGTGTTATTCCTCCGACTCCGTTGGGGCCTCCGCCCCAAAATGGCGCAATCTGTATGACGGCTTTGTCGTCGGAAAGTGATATGAAGTTGGTGTTTGAGGTGACAAAAGCCGTTGATCTGCGTTTGAAGGCGAGGCGGTTGGCTTCGAGCACGAAGTCGAGTCGCTCAAGGGCGGCAAGGGCTTCGGCAGCGCGGACAGAATCCTGCACGGCTCTGATATATTTCTCATTTCCATGTTTTTGCGCGCTTTCTTGTTCGGCTTTGGTGTAGATGCGGCATTCGGTCTGAGCTCCGGCTGAAAGTGAGCAGAGCATCAGCATGTGGATAAAAATCAGTTTTCGGTACATACAGATTCAATTTTTTGTGGTGATAAAATATGTTTTTACTGTCGTTATTCGGCTCCGCCTCCGAGGGCGTGGTAGAGGCTGATGATGGCCTGAATTTCGTCGTATTTGTCTGATAGTTCGGACAGTTGTGCCTGCAGGAGCGTCTGGCGGGCCGTGAGCACTTCCAGATAGTTTGTGCTGCCGTGTTCCATCAGCAGGGTGGTGCTGCGCACGGCCGTTTGGAGCGCTTCGACTTTGCGGCCGTTGAGTTCCGCTCTTTTTTTGCGCCGACTGCCATTGCGTCAGTGCGTTGTTGACTTCGGCTCCGGCGTCGAGCAGCTTTTGCACGAACGCGATTTGCGCCTGCTGCTGTTGCGCCTTGGCAATATGCAGGTTAGCCCTGTTGCGACCCTTGCTGAAAACAGGCTGCACGAGCGATCCGATCGCGCTCAGGAGCCACTTGCCGGGGTTGACGATGTCGGCGCCCGAATTGTTGGTCCAGCCGGCCGAGCCGCTCAGCGTGATTTGCGGGTAGAAAGTGCTGCGAGCCTCGCCGGTGGCGTAGAAAGCCTCGGCCAGTTGCCATTCGGCCTGTCGCACGTCGGGGCGGCGGCTGAGCAGCTGCACGGGCACGCCGACCGCGAGTTGCAGCGATTGACCCCGCTCGATGTGCGCGGGCGCGATGCCCACAAGGGTCGCAAACTGATTTTCGGTTTCGTGGATTTGCTTTTCCAATGCCAGGACGGAAGACTCGGCGTCGAGTCGGCTCGCTTCTGCCTGAGCCACGGCTGCATCGTTCCTTTCGCCGGCTCGCTTGAGGGCTTTGACGGCGCGCACGTTCTTGGCCCATTCGAGCGCCGTGCGGCGTGTGATGGCCAGCTGCGAATCGAGCATCAGCAAAGAATAGTAGAGTTCGGCGATGGTTGCAACGAGTTGTGTCTGAGCGGCTTGCTCGTAGGCGCGCTCGGCTTCGAGTGCCGCTTGGCTGCCTTTCAGGGCGTTGCGCAATCTGCCAAAAGCATCGATTTCCCACTCGGCGCCGCCACCGAGCGAGTAGTTTTTTGACGTTTCGGCATCGGCAAAACGGCTCAGCGTGCCTTGTGGCGTCAGCGAAACGGATGGGAGGAATGCGAGCCGCGACGCGCGCAGCGAGGCTTGCGCCCGGGCGGTGCGGAGGCGGGCTATCTGCAGGTCGCTGTTTGTCTGGAGGCCGCGTTCGATCCATCGGCTCAGAACGGAATCGGTGAAAAGTTCGCGCCACGTGAGGTCGGCCAGCGACGCGGTGTCGGGAGATGGCAGAGGCGCGTCGCGATAGAGGCTGTCGACGCGGAGCGACGCTGGACGGCTGTAGTTTGAGTACGTTCCGCATCCGACCAGCAAGAGAACTGTTGGCAATAGTGTGATTATCAGTCTAAAAATCATATTCGGAATAGATTAAGAAAATGTTGTTCATTCGTCGGTTTTTCGCTTTGGCATCAGTTTTTCTTCGATTGACTGGAAGACGATGAAGAGCACTGGCGCAACGAACAGCAGCGCAGCGGTGCCGATAAGCATTCCGCCCACCGTGCCCACACCGAGCGAGACATTACCGTTGGCACCCGCCCCGGTCGCCACTACCAACGGCATCAGTCCGATGATCATCGTCAGTGCTGTCATCAGGATGGGACGGAGGCGTACAGCGGCGGCTGACAGCGCGGCCTGGGCGATGGACATGCCCTGACGGCGACGCTCAGAGGCATATTCCGTCATGAGGATGGCTGTCTTGGCCAACAGTCCGATGAGCATTATCAGTCCTGTCTGCATGTATATGTTGTTCTCCACGCCGAGCATCTTTGCGAAAAGGAAGCTGCCTGCCAGACCGAATGGTATGGAAAGCATCACCGCCAGAGGTATGAAGAGACTCTCGTAAAGCGAGCAGAGGATGATATACACGAAGAGGATGCAGATGACGAAGATGGCGACGACAGATTTGCCTGACGAGGCTTCCTCGCGCGACGAGCCGCCAGACTCGTAGCCATAGCCTGCGGGCAAGGTCTCTTTTGCCACCTCTCTTACAGCCTGTATGGCATCGCCCGAGCTATAACCCTGTGCCGCTGAGGCGTTGATGGCGATACAGCTGTAGAGATTGAAACGGCTCAATATCTCCGGACCGTATGTCTTCGTCAGTGTCACGAACTGTCCGACAGGTGCCATGCTTCCCGATGCTGTACGCACGAACATCTTGTTCAACGATTCCGTGTCGAGCCTGTATTCCGGTCGGGCCTGCAGCATGACGCGCTAGATCTTAGAGAAGCGGTTCATGTTGGAGGCATAGTTACCGCCGACATAGCACGACAGTACGTCAAGGACTTCTGAGGGCGACAGGCCGGCACGCTTGCAACGGGCTGCGTCAACCTCTACAAGGTATTGCGGGAAACGGGTGTCGAATGTCGTAACCGCACTCTGTATCTCAGGGCGTTTGTTGAGCGCCGCCACAAAGTCTTTGGTGTAGGAGAACAGCGTCTATATATCGCCGCCTTTCTGGTCCTGCACATACAGCTTCAGTCCGTTTGTCATGCCGTAGCCCATGATCATAGGCGGTGCAAAGGCGAATATCTGTGCGTTCTTGATGTCTGCGGTGCGGGCCATTATCTGTCCGATGACGGCATCCTTGCTGTTCTCGTCGCCATCACGCTCGCTCCAGTCCTTAAGCCTCACGATGAACGTGCCGTCGGCACTACTCTGTCCGACGCCCATCATGTTGTATCCTCCCACCGTGGCATACAGGTATATCTGAGGGATGTCTTTCAGCTTGCGCTCTACGTCGTTCAGTATGCTCTTCGTCTCTGCAAGCGTGCTGCCTGGAGAGGTGGTTACCGAGACAAAGACCGTCCCGGTGTCCTCGTCGGGGATGAGGCCCGTCTTTGTCGTCTTCACCAGCACGAACAGAAGTACACAGACGGCTACAAGGGCAATGCCCATTATCCACTTGCGGCTGAATAAGTATTTTACGCCGACTTTATACTTGCGCACCATTCTGCCGAAAGCCGCGTCGAAGGCTAAGTGGAAGCGTGAGGAGAAACTAAGTCTCTTGCCGTCAGTGGCATCAGAATGGGGCGTCATGATGAGGGCGCAAAGCGCGGGACTGAGCGTCAGGGCGTTGACGGCCGATATGCCCACGGCTACAGCCATCGTCAGGCCGAACTGTGTATAGAACGTCCCTGTCGTGCCGCCCATGAAGCTGACAGGAATGAAAACCGCCATGAACACCACCGTCGTCGTGATGATAGCCGCCGTTATGCCTTCCATGGCATCCATCGTGGCACGATAGGGCGACTTGTAACCTTCGTCAAACTTTGCCTGGACAGCCTCGACCACCACTATTGAGTCGTCGTCGACGGTGCCTATGACAAGTACGAGGGCGAAAAGCGTAAGCAGGTTTATGGAGAATCCGGCCACATAGAGAAAGGCAAATGTCCCCACCAGCGAGACGAAGATGCCCACCAAAGGGATAAATGTTGAGCGGATGCTCTGCAAGAAGACATACACGACGATGATGACCAGCAGAACCGCCTCTATTAGGGTCTTTATGACATTGTGCGTGGATGCGTCGAGAAACGTCTTCACGCTCATCATCTGCTCAAGCACCAGGCCCTCGGGCAGTTCGTCGCGTATCTCGTCGGCCACGCTGTTTATCTTTTCTATAATCTCGTTTGCATTGGACCCTGCCGTCTGCATCACCATGAATGTGGAGCTGGGATAACCCGACACGCCTCCCGAAAAACTGTACGACGTCGTGCCAAGCTCTATGTCGGCCACCTCGCCGAGGCGCAGCACATTGCCATTTTCGTCCGTGCGTACCACAAGGTTCTCAAACTCCTCGCCCGTCTCGTAGCGCCCACGGTATTTCAGCGTGTACTGGAACGTGTTTTCCGAGTCCTCGCCCAGCGTTCCCGTCGAAGCCTCTATGTTCTGCTCGCCCAGCACCGCCACAATGTCAGCGGGCACCAGCCCGTGCTGTGCCATGGCGTCAGGACGCAGCCAAATGCGCATGGCATAGTCGTTGCCCATCACCATCACCTCGCCGACGCCGGATATGCGCTGGATGCGCAGCACGACATTTATTTTGAGATAGTTGGTGAGGAATTTCTCGTCGTAGTCGCCGTTGGTGCAGTAGAGCGACATGAGCTGCAGCTGGCTGTTCTGGCGCTTCTGTGCGGTCACGCCGATTTTAGTGACCTCGCCAGGCAGTGTGCCTTGTGCCTTCGTGACACGGTTCTGGACATTGATGGCTGCCATGTCGGGTTCTGTACCCTGCTTGAAATATACGGTGATGGACCCGCTGCCCGTGTTTGTGGCCGACGATGTCATGTATGTCATGTTCTCCACGCCATTTATCTCCTCCTCCAGCGGCACGATGACGGCCTTCTTCAGAAAAGAATCGAGAGCATTGTGGAGATTTTTAATGACGATTCTCATTGTTTCCGTGCCGAAATGCTGAAGTGCGCCCTCCGGATGTTCATGATGGACATTGCCAACGAGCACATCAGGCAGGAAAACGAAAACGGCGAGCTGCCGAGCGTCGGTCGCAAAAACGTGTTGTTCAAGCAGTTCATAAGGCTGCTCCTGGCTCGCGTCCGCCATCAGCACACCGTCGGGTGGTACGCTTCGCAGCTGTGCGTGACGCCGCAATATCTGAACCGGGTCGTCAAAAGCACGTCGCAGAAAACCGCCTACGAGCACATCTGCACCACGCTTGTCGGCGCCCTCATCGACCAGCTCGAAAACACCGAAGAGCCCGTCTCGCAAATCGCCGAGGCATTCCATTTTACCGATTTGGCCACGATGACCAAGTTCTTCAAGCGCCAGACCGGCAAGACGCCCACCGAGTATCGAAAAAGTCTGAAATGACGCCGCCCATCAACCACAAAGCCCTGATTCATAGTGAATCAGGGCTTTGTGGCCGGTGTCCGGAGAAACTGAATTCAGACTTCTATTTTTTGTCTGATGCCTTCGGCGCGAGTCACAATCTTGCCGGCCTCGGTGTCGAAGTCCACAATCAGTTCGCAGCCGCCATCGTTTGTCGGATTGTTCAGAATCAGCTCAGCCAGCTCGTCTTCGATATACTTCTGGATGGCCCTCTTGAGCGGGCGCGCACCAAACTGAGAGTCAAAGCTTTTCTCGGCCACAAAGTCCTTGGCCGCCGGTGTGATGGTCAGTGCAAAGCCCATGCCGGCCACTCGCCTGTACAGGCCTTTGAGCTCTATGTCAATGATTTTGAAGATGTCTTCTTTCTTCAGTTCGTTGAAGATGATGACGTCGTCGATTCTGTTTAGAAATTCTGGTGCAAATGCCTTTTTCAGAGCCTTTTGGATGATTGCCTGGGCGTGGTCGTCGGCCGACATCCGGCTCTCTTGTGCAAAGCCCACGCCGCGACCGAAATCCTTCAGTTCGCGCGAACCGATGTTCGAAGTCATGATGACTATCGTGTTTTTGAAATCGACTTTGCGCCCCAGGCTGTCGGTCAGCCGGCCTTCATCCAGAACCTGCAGCATCAGGTTGAACACTTCGGGGTGAGCCTTTTCGATTTCGTCGAGCAGCACCACCGAGTATGGCTTGCGGCGGACTTTTTCGGTCAGCTGGCCGCCGTTTTCGTAGCCCACATAGCCCGGAGGCGCGCCCACGAGGCGCGACACGGCAAACTTTTCCATATATTCGCTCATGTCGATTCGGATGAGCGCGTCGGCCGACTCGAACAGATATTGAGCCAATATCTTGGCTAAGTGAGTTTTGCCCACGCCGGTCGGCCCCAGGAAGATGAACGAGCCGATGGGTCGGTTCGGGTCTTTGAGGCCGGCGCGGTTCCGCTGTATCGCCTTCACTATCTTTCGGATGGCATCGTTCTGGCCTATTATGTTGCTGTTCAGTTCCGAGTCCATCGCCAGCAGTCGGGCGCCTTCGGCCTGCGCCACTCGCTGCACGGGGACGCCTGTCATCATCGCAACCACCTCGGCCACATTCGCTTCGTCCACTATCTCGCGATGCCTGTTCAACTCTTCTTCCCAGTTTTTCTTGGCTTCATCCAGTTCCGAAATCAGATTTTTTTCTTTGTCGCGGAACGATGCCGCCAGCTCAAAATTCTGAGATTTGACAGCTTTTATCTTGTTGTCTTTCGCCTTATCAATCTGTTTTTCGAGTTCAACGATTCTTGTCGGGACAACGATGTTGGCAATGTGCACTCGCGACCCGGCCTCGTCGAGCGCGTCGATGGCCTTGTCGGGCAGATGCCGGTCCGACATGTAGCGCTCGGTCAGCGCCACGCAGGCTTTTATGGCCTCGTCGGTGTAGGTCACGTTGTGATGCGACTCATATCTTTCTTTGATATTGTTCAGTATCTGGACAGTCTCGTCGGCCGTTGTCGGCTCCACGAGCACTTTTTGGAATCGGCGTTCCAGCGCGCCGTCTTTCTCGATGAATTGCCGGTATTCGTCGAGAGTCGTCGCGCCGATGCACTGAATCTCACC
>SAMEA3663209__coassemble_575_pt1 | contig 21221 bp, 14 predicted proteins | sample SAMEA3663209__metabat2_high_PE_010 | metagenome-assembled genome bin SAMEA3663209 (sample SAMEA3663209) | pig gut metagenome | biome: pig gut; feature: pig-associated habitat; material: faeces | place: China | collected 2013 | reverse complement strand
CGCGCACGTCTTCCATCAGTACACGATGCGCGTTGCCGGCGGTCAGCGCGACGCTCTGAGGGAGCATCTGCGCCAGCACGGCATCAGCACCATGATTTATTTCCCGGTGGCGCTCAGTGATTTGCCGGCCTATGCCCGGTTTGCGCCCAACGCCGACCGAATGACCAACACACGCAAGGCCACGGCCGAGGTGCTGTCGGTGCCGATGCACTCCGAGCTCGACGCCGCCGATGTGGCGGCAGTGGCTGCGGCCATCAATTCGTTTGACAATCAGCAGTAAACAATGGAAGAGAAAGCCTACATACACCCAACCAGCTGCGTCGACCAGCCTTGCTCCATCGGCGGCGGCACGCGCGTGTGGCACTTCTGCCACATAATGCAGGGCGCCACCATCGGCCGCGACTGCAACCTGGGTCAGAACGTGATGGTGGGACGCGGCGTCAGCATCGGCAACCGTTGCAAGATTCAGAACAACGTGTCGGTCTACGAGGGGGTGGTGTGCGAAGATGAGGTCTTTGTCGGCCCGTCGGTCGTGTTCACCAACGTCATCAATCCGCGCAGCTTCATCGAACGCAAGCACGAGTTCAGGCCCACCACCGTCAGGCGCGGAGCCACCATCGGCGCCAACGCCACGCTGGTGTGCGGGGTCGAGATAGGCAGCTACGCCTTTGTGGGAGCCGGCGCCGTGGTCACCCGCGACGTGCCGCCCTATGCGCTGATAGTGGGCAACCCGGCCGTCCAGCTCGGCTGGGTGTGCGAGTGCGGCAACCGCATCGAGCCCGCCGAAGGCGACGCCTGCACGTGCCCCGCCTGCGGCAAGCGGTTCGCCATGCGCGACGGCCGCGTCGGGCTGATTGACTGATTCTGATGTAGGAAGATTTAGGATATTGAAGATGAAGATAATACGATTTGCAATAGCCGGATATGGAATGATTGGCAAACGCCATGAGCGCCACATCAACGAAAATCCGTCCGCCCAGCTTGTGGCTGTGTGCGACATCCGCCCGCGCGAGCAAACCGCTTTCGGCGGCACCGCGCCCTACTACCCGTCGCTGACCGAAATGCTCCGCGCCGAGCGCGACCGCATCGACGTGCTCTGCATCTGCACGCCCAACGGTTTCCACGCCGAAATGTGCATCGAGGCTCTCGAAGCCGGATGCAACGTGCTGGTCGAGAAGCCGATGTCGCTCTCTACATCAGATGTCGACCGCGTGGCCGAAGCCGAGCGGCGCAGCGGCAGGCGCGTGTTCTGCGTGCTGCAGAACAGAATGTCGCCCCAGGTCGCATGGCTGCATCAGTTGGTCGAGACGGGCGTTCTGGGGCAGATATATATGGTGCAGGTCAATTGTTTCTGGAACCGGACCGACCGCTACTACACTCCCGGTCATTGGCATGGCACGGCCGACATCGACGGCGGGACGCTCTTCACTCAGTATCTGCACTTTGTCGATGTAATGTGCTGGATTTTCGGCGAGATAACGAACGTCCGCGCGTCTTTCCACGACTTCAACCATCAGACCACAACCGACTTCGAGGACAGCGGCGTGGTTAATTTCGACTTCGAGCGCGGCGGTACGGGCGTCCTGTGCTACAGCACCGCCATCTGGGACACCAATTTCGAATGCTCGCTGACGGTGGTGGCGCAGAACGGAACGGTCCGTCTGGGCGGACAATACATGAACGTGGTGAACTACTGCAACATACGCGACTACATAATGCCGCAGCTCCAGCAGCCCAACGCCCCCAACGACTATGGCGGCTATCAGGGCTCGGCCTCCAATCACGCCCAGGTCATCAGCAATGTCGTTGCCGAACTCAACGGCTGCAAGTCGGCCATCGCCACCCTTGCCGACGGCCGGATGTCGATTGCGACCATCGAAAAGATATACGCCTGCAAGTCCGGCGGCCAGATGTTCAGGCAGCTCCAACCGCCTGCGCCGGAAACCGTCGTGGCCGTCGTGGGGCTCGGCTATGTGGGCCTGCCCCTGGCCATGGCCTTTGCCGGGCGCTATCGTGTCGTTGCCTACGACCACAATCCGCAGCGCGTCGAGATGATGAATCGGGGCATCGACCCGAGCGGCCAGCTGGCGCCCGGCGATTTTGCGGGTGACATCACCTTCCACTCCGACCCGAGCGTCATCGGCCTGGCCGACTTTGTGGTGGTGACCGTGCCCACGCCGGCCGACACCTCCCACAACCCCGACCTCTCCTTATTATATAAGGCGTCGGCAACCGTCGGGCGGCATCTGCGCCGAGGCTCCACGGTGGTCTTCGAGAGCACGGTCTACCCTGGCTGCACGTTGGGCGAATGCGTGCCGATTATCGAGCGCGAATCGGGCATGAAGATGAACGTCGACTTCGGGGTCGGCTACAGTCCCGAGCGCATCAATCCCGGCGACGCCCGGCACACGGTCGGGCGCGTGGTCAAGGTGGTGTCCGGCAGCAGCGCCGAAGTGCTGGAGCGCGTGGCGCAGATCTACGCGTCGGTCATCGAAGCCGGAGTCTATCGGGCGCCGTCGATTGAGGTGGCCGAGGCAGCCAAGATTGTGGAGAACACGCAGCGTGATGTCAACGTGGCGCTGATGAACGAGGTGTCGGTCATTCTGTCGCGGATGAACATCAGCACTCACGACGTGCTCGACGCAGCCGCATCCAAATGGAACTTCGTGCGCTACACGCCCGGACTTGTGGGCGGACACTGCATAGGCGTCGACCCCTATTATCTCGACTTCAAGGCGGCGCAGCTTGGCTATCAGACGCATATAATCAATGGCGGCCGCTACGTCAACGACGGCATGGGTCACTATGTGGCCTCCACTACGGTCAAGAAGATGACGGCCGCCAGAATCGACATATGCCACGCCTCGGTGCTGGTGATGGGCATCACCTACAAGGCCGACGTCGGCGACATCCGCAATTCGCGCACGGCCGACGTGGTCGCCGAGTTCCGCTCCTTCGGCATCGCCGTCACCCTGACCGACCCTCTTGCCTCCGACGCCGAAGTGCGGGCGGCTTGCGGCATCGGTTTGCAGAGCAGTCCTGCAGGCCCCTACGACGCCGTGGTGATTGCCGTGCCGCACCGTCAGTTCCTCCGCTGGACGCGTGCCGACTTCGATGCCATTCTCAGGCCCGGCGCCGTGGTGACCGACGTCTGCGGATGTTTCCGCTCGTTGCTCGGCAGCGGCTACGATTATTGGTGCCTCTGAGCATCGGCCGCGCAGTCAGTGCCTTATGGCCGTTCGCAGGCCGATGCGTCCAGCAGTTCTCTGATTATCTTCATGCGGTCGGCGCGACGCGGCAGATAGGTGCCGCTCACGCTGTCGGCGCGCTCGGCCATGGCCAGCGACTTGTCGAGCAGGCTGTTGCGCACTGGGCAGTCGGGGCGGCATAGCGCGTCGCGATACATCAGTTCCGAAAGCATCTCGGCGTATTCGGCCTCGGCCCGCTCGCTCTCGACGTAGGCGGACAGCGCGTCGATGCCCTCGTTGCGGAAAAAACCGGCGTCGCGCCCGAAGAAATCCCCGTAGGCGCGGTCGATGATGAGCAGCGTGCGGTCGTGCCGTTTCTGTTCGGCGTGGTAAATGGCTTCGCCTATGGTTGCGAAAAAATCCTCGATAAGTTTCAGAATATAGTCCTGTCTGATCATGGCGTTTTTGTGCTTTTGGGCCGACCTCCCCCTTGGTCGACGACGTTCGTCAACGAAAAAGCGCCATTCGTCAATGCGTTCACCATCAATCAATGGCCGTTCGTCAACAGAAAATGCGAGTATATCAAAAGGTGGCCGGATAATTTTTTTGTTGTAAATGACGCAAATATATTTGTGTCGATGATAAGATAAACGATAAGAGAATATAACCTAAAAGAAACGAATTATGAAGATGCTTTTATTTTTGATCGGCGGTTTGTATCTCAGTTCGGCTGTGTTGGCAGAAGGCCGCGAGCTGGACAGCATTGTGACCACGTCGGTGGCAACCGATGGCAAGTCGAAGACAACGTTTATTTCTGATCCTTCGAATCAGATCAGCACGCAGGTGAAGCAAGTCTACGAAGACGGGCGTTTTCAGAATACGGAGAAGATCGAGACCATATCGGATTTCAATATGACGACGACTATCAGCTACGCTTTTGTCGACAGCCGCTGGATGCCGATGAGCAAGGTGATAGTGGAGCATACCGAAAACGGCTCGGAAATGAGCGAATCGGTCTACACGGCCGGAAGCGACGGCCACTGGATGCTGCTCTCGCACACCTCGCTGACCGATCTGAGCCAGGATAACGAAATGTGGAACGACGTGGTGTTCGACGCCAATGGCAACGAAGTGATGGTTGCCCGCTACATCTGGTCGGACTCGAACAAGGTTCGCGGCGTGGGCAAGAAAGTCTGCGAATACTCTGAATCCGGTCTGTGCGAAAAGCAGGTCAACTTCGAGTGGGTGGACGACAAGTGGATGGAAGTGAGCGTGTCGGACTACTACTATCGCGACCGCGACCTCGCCGGCAATATGATGGCCGAATAATTCGGCGTCAGATACTGACAGCCGCAGAGTTAGCTAAAATCAGTAACAACATATTTGCATATCAACAACTAATTCCGGGTAGGTTGAAAAGTTATCCCAATCCCCATGAGTCAAAAAGCGAAAGATGCACAACGGCACCTTTCGCTTTTTTGTGTTCATGGCGTCTGGCTTGCGGAATGATTTGCGCCTTCGGCCGCCAATCCGACCCTTTTTTTTAGCCGGTTGGCGCAAATTACGACCACCCGAAACGCTCGTTTTAGCAAATTTTAACTAATTTGCGATGCAAAACTATGACCTAAATGAATGAATGCTTCAGACAGATAGTGGATGTGCCGAAAAGTGGCTTTGTCATTGAATATCAGCACAAAACTATTTTTCTTGGTTCCTGCTTTGCCGACAACATGGGCAGTCGGTTCGCTTCGGGACTGCTCGATTGTCTGACAAATCCCTATGGCGTGGCATTCAATCCGGCATCGGTGGGGCAGGCTTTGGAGCGCATGATGAGTTGCGCCCCGGTGGACGCCTCCGAGCTCATCGAGTGCAACGGTCTGTGGCATCACCCCGACTTTCATGGCTCGTTCTCGCGGCCCGGTGCCGATGAGGTTGTGGCGGCCGTCAACAGGGCTACCGCAGCGGCTCACGACTATCTGCGCGAGGCCGATAACGTGGTGCTGACCTTTGGCACGGCGTGGGTCTACCGCCTCAGGTCGACGGGCAGGGTGGTGGCCAATTGCCACAAGCTGCCCCATGACCGCTTTGAGCGCGAGCGCCTCCGTGCCGACGACATCGCGGCCCGATGGCTCGGGCTTCTGGCCGATCTGAAGTCGTTCGGCAAGCCCAAAAACATAATTCTGACAGTCAGTCCGGTGCGGCACGTCAAGGATGGCGCGCATGGCAATGCGGTCAGCAAGAGCGAGTTGCTGCTGGCAGCCGATGCCTTGGAGCGGTCGGGCGCGGTCTATTATTTCCCCTCGTTTGAGCTGATGATGGACGACTTGCGCGACTATCGTTTCTATGCCGACGATTATTTTCATCCGAATGCAATGTCGGTAAACTATATAATGTCGAAATTTATGGAGGCAACATTCGACTCGACGGCGCGGAGCTACCATGCTGAGGGCGCGGCCATAGTCCGCCGGCTCGAACATCGTCCGCTCAATGGCTTGACGGCTGAGTATGTGGCGTTTATGGAGCAGACGCTCGAACAGTTAAAAAAGTTAAAGGTCAAGTATCCCTTGGCTAACGTTTGCACACGCATCTCGGAACTCGAAAGCCAACTATCGGGGCTAAAAGACATTAAACAATTATAATAATCCAAAACCTAAGTGTCTGCCACTTTGAATAGTTAGAATTAATTCCGTTATTTACAAAAGACTGAGAGATAGAACTCAATCCATATCCTTAATTAACAGTTAAACAAAATGAAGTACATCCAACTTGAAAATTCTAATTTAGTCAACTTAGAGTACTCGCTTTTCAAGGAAGTCCTGCGGACCAACCGCGCGGGAACCTATGCGAGCGCCTCGATTACAGGATGCAACACTCGGAAATATCATGGTATGCTGGTGTGCCCGATCGAAGCATTTGGCGGTGAAAGCTATGTGCTGCTATCGTCGATGCAGTGCTCGGTCATTCAGCACGACAAGACTTTCAACTTAGGTCTTCAGCAATATAAAAACGAGCATTTCGACCCCAAAGGTCACAAGTATCTGAGCGAGTTCGAGTATGACCCGACATGCAAGTTGGTCTACCGTGTCGGTGGCGTCATTCTGTCGCAGGAGTTCATCCTGTCGGAAAACGAAAGCCAGATTCTGATCAAATATACGCTCGAAGACGCCCACTCGCCGACGTCGCTCAAGCTCAAGCCTTTCCTGGCGTTCCGCAGCATTCATCAGCTGACCCACGAGAACCTTCAGGTCAACACCCGATACAGCGAAGTGAAGAACGGCGCTAAGTTCTGCCTCTATCCCGGTTTTCCCGAACTGAACATTCAGGTGAGCAAGGCGGCCGAATACGTTCCCGTGCCCGACTGGTATCGCGATGTGGAGTACATCAAGGAGCGCTATCGCGGATATGGCTATCGCGAAGACCTCTATGTGCCGGGATATTTCGAGTTTCCCATCAAGAAAGGCGAGTCGGTGGTGGTTTCGGCGTCGCTCAGCGAGGTGTCGCCGTCGACTCTGAAGACGAAATTCACGTCGGAGCAAAAGAAGCGTCAGCCCAAGATCGACATGAAGAACATCCTGGTCAACGCAGCGCAGCAGTTCATCATGCGCCGCCCCGACTCGGTGATGCTGAAGGCCGGCTATCACTGGAAAGGCCCGCAGATGCGCGACATGCTGGTGGCACTGCCCGGTCTGTCGATTTTCCAGGACAACCAGTCGGTGTTCGCAAGCATTTTTGAAACGAGCCTGCCCAACCTGCGCCGCATCTACATCGACGACGCTGCGATGAACAACAGCTCGGTAGACGTGCCGCTGTGGTTCTTCTACTGCCTCAACGACCTGGAGCGCTTCATGCCCAAGCATATAAAGGTGACCGAATATTACGACTTCATGAAAGACCTGCTCGAGCACTATCGCAACGGCATTCCCGGCAAGATGCATCTGCTCGACAACGGCCTGATCTATGCCCGCATGGAAGGCCAGCCGATGACGTGGATGAACTCGACGACGTCGTATGGCCGCCTGGTGACGCCGCGCTATGGCTGCACGGTCGAGGTCAACGCTCTGTGGTACAATGCAATCGCCACGACGCTCGAAGTGGCGTTGCGCAAAAAGGACAAGGCGTTTGTGGAGCAGTGGACGCCGATGCTCGAGAAGGTCGGCCAGTCGTTCCTTGAGACATTCTGCGCGCCCGAAGGCTTCCTCTACGACTACGTCGACGGCAGCTACAAGGACTGCTCGATCCGCCCCAACCAGGTGATAGCCGCCGGCCTCAAGCACAGCCCGCTGAGCAAGGAGCAGAAAAAGACGATACTCGACGTGGCCGCCCGCGAACTGCTGACGCCCCGAGGTCTGCGCAGCCTCTCGCCACAGTCGCCCCAATATCTCGGCTCGATCGACGGCAACGAAGACGAGCGCGCACTGGCTCTGCATCAGGGCACGGCCTACCCTTGGCTGCTGTCGTTCTATGCCGACGCCATGCTCGAAGTGCATCGCAACAGCGGCATCGGCCAGCTGCGCCGGATAGTGAGCGATTTCGAAAGCGAAATGACTCAGCACTGTCTGGGCACAATCAGCGAGCAGTACAACGGCACGCCGCCCCATCAGGCCAAAGGCGCCATATCGATGGCATGGAACGTGGCCGCATTGCTCAAGTTGATTAAGTTAACCGAATAAAACCATCTCTTAGAAAAGAATCTATATGAAAGTATTAATGTTTGGATGGGAGTTTCCTCCTCATATCTCCGGAGGCTTGGGCACGGCGTGCTACGGCCTGACACGAGGTATGGCCAGTGTTCCCGATCTTGATGTGCTTTTTGTGGTGCCCAAGGCCTTTGGCGACGAAGACCATAGCAAGTTGGACGGACTGATAGGCGCAAATAACATTTCGGTTCTGAACAAAAAAATAAGGGTCAACAAGATGACCGAAAAGCTCGACTATATCGAAGTCGACTCCAAATTGGTGCCCTATGTTGACCCTGAAGAATATTGGCGCCTTTCGTCGCTGACGGTCGACGGCATCAGCAGGCTGGTGCAGACCGACAGCGAAGGCAAATTCCACTTCACCGGAACTTACGGGACGTCGCTCCTGCGCGAGATCAGGGACTATGCCATCGTGGCCAACATCATCGCTCAGGAGAACACCTTCGACGTTATCCACGCGCACGACTGGCTGACCTATCCGGCTGGCATCGCCGCCAAGGAAGCGACCGGCAAGCCGCTTGTCATCCACGTCCACGCCACCGACTTCGACCGCAGCGGCGGCAGCGTCAACCCGGTGGTCTTCGACATCGAGAAGCGAGGGATGGAGGCGGCCGACAAGATCATCACGGTCAGCAACCTGACGCGAAACATAGTGATTGAAAAATACGGCATCCCGGCCGAAAAGGTCATCACGGTCTACAACGCCGTGGACCCGCTCAAGCGCGAGATGAACGAATACAGCAAAAAAGGTCTCGACGACAAGATAGTCACCTTCCTTGGCCGCATCACCATGCAGAAGGGTCCGGAATATTTCATCGAGGCGGCCCACAAGGTCCTGCAGCGCATGAGCAACGTCCACTTTGTGATGGCCGGCAGCGGCGATATGATGGAAAAGATGATACGCCGTGCGGCCAGCCTCAAGATTATGGACAAGTTCCACTTTACCGGATTCCTGCGCGGACAGGATGTGTTCTCGATGCTCAGAATGAGCGACCTGTATGTGATGCCGTCGGTGTCGGAGCCGTTCGGCATATCGCCGCTCGAAGCCATGCAGAGCAACGTCCCGGTGCTCATCTCCTATCAGTCGGGCGTGTCCGAAATCCTGACCTACGCGCTCAAGACCGACTTCTGGGACGTGGACGCTATGGCCGATGCCATCTACGGCGTGCTGAACTATCCGTCGCTTGCCAAGACGTTCGCGAAATACGGCAAGGAAGAGGTCGACTCGCTCAAGTGGGAGAATTCGGCACACAAAATCAAAACTATCTACGATTCGGTTGTTAAACATTAAAACGATTTAAAATGAGACATATCTGCTTATATTTCCAACTGCACCAGCCAATTCGTCTGCGTCGCTATCGCAATGACCACTACTACTACGACGACTACGCCAACGAGAGCGCCATCAACCGGCTTGCGCACACGTGCTATCTGCCGGCCAACAAGATTCTGCTCGATGCCATAAAGAAGCACAAGGGCAAATTCTCGGTGGCTTTCTCCATTTCGGGAACCCTTCTGGCACAGTTCAGAACATACGCGCCTGAGGTAATCGACAGCTTCAAGGCCCTGGCCGCCACCAAGCAGGTCGAGTTCCTCGCCGAGACGTCGGCACACTCGCTGGCCGCGCTGCGCAACGAGGAGGAGTTCCGCCGCCAAGTGGCCGAGCAGGTCAAGACCATCGAAGAGCTCTTCGGCCAGACGCCCACCGTGTTCCGCAACACAGAACTGATTTATTCCGACAGCCTCGGCGAGGTGGTTGCCAACATGGGCTTCAAGGCAATGCTGGCCGAGGGTGCCAAGCAGGTGCTGGGCTGGAAGAGTCCGAACTATCTGTATTGCAACTCGATAGAGCCTAAGTTGAAAGTTCTGCTCAAGAACTATTCGCTGAGCGACGACATTGCCCTGCGCTTTGGCAACAGCAGTTGGAGTGAGTGGCCGCTGACTGCCGACAAGTTCAAAGGCTGGCTGTCGGCTCTGCCCGAAAACGAAGAGCTCATCAACATTTTTGTCAACTACGAAACGTTCGGTGCCAACAACAAGCCCGAAACCGGAATCATGGAATTCCTGAAGGCATTGCCCGACACCGTCCTGGCCGACAAGAACTTCGTGTTCCAGACACCGAGCAAGGTCGTGTCGCTTCTTCAGCCCGTGTCGGCCATCAACGTGCCCAACGCCACAAGCTGGGTCGACGAGGAGCGCGACACCACGTCGTGGCTGGGCAACGAGATGCAGAACGAAGCCGTAGACAAACTTTATGCGCTCAGCGAGCAGATGCACAGCTGCGAAGACGCCGTGCTCCAGAAAGACTGGCAGTATCTGCAGGCCAGCGACCATTTCTACTACATGAGCACGAAGTTCTTCAGTAACGGTGCCAACAAGGCCGACGTCAGCCCGTATGTGACGCCCTACGAAGCCTTCATCAACTACATGAACGTCCTTTCCGACTTCGCGCAGCGCCTCAAGCACGCAATGCCCGGCTACATGGCCGACGCCGAGGTAGGCCAGCTGAACTCGGCCATTGCCGACAAGGACGCTAAGATTGCCAAGCTCGAGGCCGAACTGGTGAAAGCCGGCGTGGCAGCCAAGCCCGCCAAGGCCAGGACGCCCCGCAAGAAGGCCGCAGACGACGAGAAAGCACCCAAAAAAGAGACAAAATCGATAGCAAAAACGAAGAAGTCAAAACAAGAATAACAAACTAAGAACATGAGTAAAGAGTCGAGAATTAAATTGACGCCGGAAATTTCCGCCGCGCCAATGTGGAAGACAATCGTAGTCAAATCAAAACTCCCGAAAGAATTGCAATGCCTTCACGAGTTGTCGCGCAACTTGTGGTGGTCGTGGAACTATGAGGCGATAGAACTATTCGAAAGCATCGATCCCGTGCTGTGGGAAGAGATGGAGAAGAGCCCTATCCTTCTGCTCGAAAAAGTTCCGTATGCGCGTCTGAATGAGCTGGTTGATGACAAGGTTTTCGTCGATAAACTGAAGTCGATCTATGCCAAGTTTACGGCCTACCTCAAGCGTCCGTTCGAATATAAGCCGTCGATTGCCTACTTCAGCATGGAGTATGGCATCTCGAACATCCTGAAAATCTATTCGGGCGGCCTCGGCATCCTGGCCGGCGACTATCTGAAGGAGGCTAGCGACAGCCGCGTCAACATGGTGGCAATCGGCCTCCTGTACCGCTACGGCTACTTCAAGCAGGAGCTGTCAATCAACGGCGAGCAGCAGGCAGTGTACGATCCGCAAGAATTCCAGACGCTTCCGGTCGAGGAGGTCCGCACCGACGACGGACAGCCGCTCTTCATTCCGATGAACTTCCCGGGCCGCCAGGTGCTGCTGAAAGTCTGGGTGGCCAAGGTCGGCCGCGTGCCGCTCTATCTGCTCGACACCGACCACTCGTTCAATTCGCCCGAAGACAGGCTGATAACCCACACGCTCTATGGCGGCGACTGGGAAAACCGTCTGAAGCAGGAAATGATTCTCGGCATGGGCGGCGTGCGTCTGCTCAACGCGCTGAATATCAAGAGCGACATCTACCACTGCAACGAAGGTCACGCCGCACTGCTCAACCTGCAGCGCCTTGTCGACCTGACCGACGACAACCTCAGCTTCAAGGAGGCGCTCGAAGTGGTGCGCGCCACGTCGCTCTTCACGACCCACACGCCCGTTCCCGCCGGACACGACAAGTTCGACGAGGGCCTGATTGGTAAATATCTGAGCCACATCCCGGAACTGCTCAACATCAGCTGGGAAGAGTTCATCAAGCTGGGCCGCGAAAACGACGGCAAATTCTCGATGAGCGTCCTTGCCGCGCTGACCTCGCAGGAGATGAACGGCGTCAGCTGGCTGCACGGCGAAGTTTCGAAAGAGATGTTCAAGCACTTGTGGCAGGGCTTCTCGGCCGACGAGCTGCACATCAACTATGTGACCAACGGCGTTCACTACGGCACATGGACAGCCAGCGAAATGCAGCGCTTCTACGAGGCCGAGCTCGACGACAATCTGCTCGACGACGTGTCGAACAAGGCATATTGGAACAAGATTCAGAGCATCGACAGCCGCATCATTTGGGATCTGCGCAAGGGTTTGAAGGCTAAGTTGTTCGACTACGTCAAGCATCGCAAGGCCTCGACGCTCAAGACCAACCAGGACCCTTCGAGCCTCATCGAGGTGTTCGACAGCATGGACTCGAACGTGCTGACCATCGGCTTTGCCCGTCGTTTCGCGACCTACAAGCGCGCCCATCTGCTCTTCACCGACCTCGAACGTCTGGCCCGCATCGTTAACAATCCGGAGCGCCCAGTCCAGTTCATCTTTGCCGGCAAGGCTCACCCGGCCGACGGCGGCGGTCAGGGTCTGATCAAGAACATTGTCGAGATTTCGCGCCGCCCGGAGTTCAAGGGCAAGATCATCTTCCTCGAGAACTACGACATGGAGCTGGCCAAGCGCCTTGTGAGCGGCGTCGACGTATGGCTCAACACGCCTACTCGTCCGCTCGAAGCGTCGGGCACCAGCGGCCAGAAGGCTGAACTGAACGGCGTGCTCAACTTCAGCGTGCTCGACGGCTGGTGGTTCGAGGGCTACAAAGAGGGTGCCGGCTGGGCTCTGACCGACAAGCAGACCTACCAGAACCCCAAGTTCCAGGACGAGCTTGACGCTGCCACAATCTACAGCATGCTTGAAAATCAGATTATTCCGCTCTACTACGACCAAGTGAACGGCGTGCCTGTCAAGTGGGTGGACTATATCAAGAACTCCATCTCGAAGATTGCGCCCAACTTCACGACCAAGCGCATGATAACGGATTATCTGAACAAGTTCTACATTCCGCAGTGCAAGCGTTCGGCCATCCTGAAGGCCGACAACTACAAGAGCGCCAAGGAACTGGCCGCATGGAAGGCTCACGTCAGCGAAGTGTGGGACGGCATCAAGGTTGTCAGCATCGACATGCCCGACATCTCGCAGCACGAGCTTGGCATCGGTGACGACTATAACATCACCGTGGTTCTCGAAGAAAACGGCTACAAGGCCGAGGAAATCGGCATGGAGATGGTCTTCGCAAGCGGTCAGGACAACAATTCGCTCAAGGTGTTCCACGCCGAGCCGTTCAAAATCAAGAGCCGCGACGGCCAGCTGGTGACCTACAGCGTCTGCCTGCACCTGAACTATCCCGGTGTCTTCAAATTCGGCATCAGAATGCACCCGAACAACGAGTTGCTGCCCAACAAGCAGGACTTCCCGCTGCTCAAGTGGCTCTGATTGCACTGATTTCTCATAGCGAGTGGTCGTCTCCTGGCGGGGACGACCACTTTTTTTTGAAGGCGGGCCGAGCGGCGCAATTTCCCATGCGACAATCGCTTATGAGCGTTCTGTTGTGATAGGATTAACAACGGAGAGTGCGTGTAAACAAAAAAATAACACGAAATGTTTGTAGGTGATGTTTTATGCACTATCTTTGCAACCGCAATCAGGGAGATAAGCCACGAAGGTGGCGGTCAAGATATACATTGCGGGGTGGAGCAGTTGGCAGCTCGTTGGGCTCATAACCCAAAGGTCATCCGTTCGAGTCGGGTCCCCGCTACACTGAGGAGAGTTGAGCAATCATCTCTCCTTTTTTTATTTTTGCAGGCCGGCCGGTCGGTCAGTCTGTCAGCAAAACGAAGTTGGAATATGGAAAGTCAGAGGCGCAAAACGATCAACGATCCCATTCATGGTTTTATAACAATCAACAGCAGTCTGCTGCTCAGCATCTTGGATCATCCGTCGATGCAGCGGCTCAGGCGCATCCGTCAGTTGGGGATGACGAATCTGGTCTATCCCGGGGCGCAGCACACCAGGTTTCAGCACGCGCTGGGCGCCATGCACCTGATGTCGCTGGCCGTGGACACTCTGCGCAGCAAGGGGCATCACATCACCGACGCCGAGAAGGAAGCCGTGGAGGCCGCCATATTGATGCACGACATCGGGCACGGGCCGTTCTCGCACGCCCTGGAGCACAGCATCGTGGACTCGGTGGAGCACGAGCAGATTTCGAAAGTGCTGATGGAGCTGATCAACGATGAGGTCGGCGGCGAACTCGAGCTGTGCCTGAACATCTTCAAGAATCAGTATGCCAAACCGTTTCTCTATCAGCTCATTTCGAGCCAGCTCGACACCGACCGTCTCGACTATCTGAAGCGCGACAGTTTCTACACCGGCGTCATCGAGGGCACGATAGGGTCGGACCGGATAATCAAGATGCTCGACTTGCACGGCGGGCAGCTGGTGGTGGAGGCCAAGGGACTTTACTCGACCGAGAAATTCCTGATTGCCAGACGACTGATGTATCTGCAGGTCTATATGCACAAGACGGTCATCTCGGCCGAGAAGATGCAGATTCAGATTCTGCGTCGGGCCAAATATCTGGTGCGCAATGGGGTGGAGGTCTATGCGACGCCCTCGCTGTCATTCTTTTTGCACAACAATGTCGACCTCGATGCCTTTGGCGACCGCGAGGTGGTCCAGCAGTTCCTGATGCTCGACGACACCGACATCCTTGCTTCGATAAAGGTGTGGATGAGCCACAGCGACCGCATCCTCGCGTGGCTGTCGACGGCGTTCGTCAACCGCGAACTGTTCCGGACGCTCATCAGCCACGCGCCGTTCCCCGACGGTTTCGACGCCGAACTGAAGGCCAAGGTCAAGGCCGTCTATGGCGTGGACGACGACGAGGCGACCTATCTGGTCTATGGCGGTCAGCTGTCGAACAGCACCTATACGCACGATTCGGGCAATATTAACATCCTGTTTTCCAACGGACAAGTTCGGGATATTTCCGAGGTGTCGAGCGTCATCAGCGCCGTGTCGGAGAACGACTGCGGCCGGCGCTATTATGTGTGCTATCCCAAAAACATAGATAAAATGGCAGCCGATAAACTGAATCGTAAAATAATATTGTAACTTCGCGATGTTTTGGCAAGTCGTATCAGAAAAACGGACGCTTGCGAATTAATGAAAGAATATATGGAGTTTTCTGCCCAGCAAATTGCGCATCTCATCGAAGGAACGGTTGACGGCAATCCGCACGTCGTGGTGCGCAATGTGTCCAAAATCGAAGAAGGCAAAGAGCACACGCTGACATTTTTTGCCAATCCCAAATACGAACATTTTGTCTATACCACAGCGGCTTCGGTGATTATAGTGAACGCCGATTTCGAGCCGTCGGAACCAGTGAAGGCCACACTGATAAGGGTGCCCAATGCCTACGAGGCTCTGGCCAAGCTGCTTGAAATGTACGAACAGATGCAGCCGCGCAAGACCGGCATCGAGCAGCCGTCGTTCATCAGCCCGACGGCCGAGGTGGGCGAGTTTGCCTATGTGGGCGCGTTTGCCTATGTGGGCGAGAAGGCAAAAATCGGCAAGAACGTTCAGATATATCCGCAGGCGTACATCGGCGACGGCGTCACGATTGGCGACGACACCATAATCTATGCCGGAGTCAAGATCTACAAAGGCTGCAAGGTGGGCGCGCGTTGCGTTGTCCATGCCGGCGCGGTGCTCGGTGCCGACGGTTTCGGCTTTGCGCCCGATGCCAACAACGTCTACAAAAAAGTGTCGCAGATTGGCAACGTGGTGGTCGAAGACGATGTGGAAATCGGCGCCAACACTTGCATCGACCGTGCGACCATGGGCTCGACATTCGTCCGCAAGGGCGTCAAGCTCGACAATCTGATACAAGTGGCTCACAATGTTGAGATTGGCGAGAATACGGTGATGGCCGCGCTGAGCGGCGTGGCCGGCTCGACCAAGGTGGGCCGCAACTGCATGTTCGGCGGGCAGGTCGGCATTGCAGGCCATTCGCACATTGCCGACGGCACCAAATGCGGCGCGCAGACCGGCATCAACAATTCGGTGAAGAAAGAAAACACGTCGCTGTTCGGCTCGCCCGCCATGGATTATATGGACTTTAACCGTTCGTTCGTGATATTCAGGCGTTTGCCTGAGCTGAAGAAGCAGCTCGACGAGATGAAAAAGGAAATCCGGGAGATCAGGGAGTCGAAAGCCTGATGTAATCAAAAAAAGAAAGTTTGGCAGATGTCAGAAAAGCAGACAACACTAAAAGGTTCGGCATCGTTCAGTGGCAAGGGACTGCACACGGGCGTGTTTGTGAATCTCAGCATAAATCCGGCTCCGGCAGGGCACGGGTTCAAGTTCAGACGCATTGACCTCGACGGCCAGCCGGTGGTCGACGCCGTGGCCGAGAACGTGTCGTTCACCCAGCGCGGCACCGTCCTGACCGACAATTCGGGCGCAAAAATCAGCACGATAGAGCATCTGATGTCGGCGTTGCGGGCGTGCGGCGTTGACAATTGCCGCATCGACCTCGACGGACCCGAGGTGCCGATTCTGGACGGCAGCGCCAAATATTTCTACGAAGCCATCCGCAAGATGGGCACCGAGGAGCAGGACGCCGAACGCGAATATTTCGTGGTCCGCCACAAGATGGTCTACGAGGACGCCGAGAAAGGAATCAAAATCATAGCTCTGCCCGACGAAGGCTTTGCAGCTCAGGTTAATATAGCGTTCGACGGTTCGGCGCACCTTGCCAATCAGTATGCGCTGATCGAGTCGCTCGACGAATACGAAAGCATCTTCAACTGCCGCACGTTCGTCTTCTTGCACGAAGTCCAGTTCTTGCTCAAGAACGGCCTGATAAAGGGTGGCGACCTGGAGAACGCGATTGTGATTGCCGACAACGAACTCGCTCAGGCTGAGCTCGATGAACTGGCCGCTATGCTTGGCAAGCCGAGCGTCACGATACACAAATCGGGAGTGCTGAACAACATCGACCTGCAATACAGCAACGAGCCCGCCCGGCACAAGCTGCTGGATCTGGTGGGCGACCTTGCCTTGGTGGGCCGGCCTATCAAGGGGCGGATAATAGCCACGCGGTCGGGACACGGCTCCAACACCGAGTTCGCCCGCATGATGCGCAAGGAACTGCGTCGACAGGCACTTCGGCCCGACGCTCCGCAATACGACCCGATGACGCCGCCCGTCTACGACATCAACGACATCAAGCGTTTCCTGCCGCATCGCTATCCGTTTCTGCTTGTCGACAAAATCATAGCCAAGGACGAGAAAAGCATTGTCGGCCTCAAGAACATCTCGGGCAACGAGCCTTTCTTCGAAGGGCATTTCCCCGACGAACCGGTGCTGCCCGGCGTGCTGCTTGTCGAAGCCATGGCTCAGGTGGGCGGCATATTGGTGCTCAGCCAGATTGAAGACGCCTCGCGTTACAGCACATATTTCCTCAAACTCGACAACATCAAGTTCCGCAAAAAAGTGGTGCCGGGCGACACGGTGCTCTTCAAGCTCGAGTTCCTCTCGGAAATCAGGCGCGGAATGGCTGACATGCGCGGCGTGGCCTTTGTGGGCGATACGGTGGTGGCCGAGGGCGAGTTCGTGGCGCAGATAATCAAGAATAAATAGTAAAATCAGAATAAAATATTTTTTTTAGTCAGTAAGAGATGATCCAACCATTGGCAAGCATACATCCTGAAGCGAAAATAGGAGAAAACGTAGAGATAGGTCCGTTTGTGACAATAGACAAAAACGTGGTGATTGGCGACGGTACTCGAATAATGAGCGGTGCGGTGATTTGCGAAGGCACGCGCATCGGCAAGAATTGCAGGGTGTTTCCGCACGCTGTGATTGGCGCTGTGCCTCAGGATCTTAAATTCAAGGGCGAAGAGACGACCTGCGAGATTGGCGACAACAACACCATCCGCGAGTTCGTGACCATCAACCGCGGCACGGCTTCGAAGGGACGCACCGTCATCGGCAACAACAATCTGCTGATGGCATACGTGCACGTGGGTCACGACTGCATCCTGCACAACGGCCTGATAATCTCCAACTCGTGCCAGTTTGCCGGCGAGGTCGAGATTGACGACAACTCGGTGATAGGCGGCGGCTCGCTGGTGCACCAGTTCACGCACATCGGCTCGTATGTGATGATTCAGGGCGGAACGCGGCTTGGCAAGGACGTGCCGCCCTACGTGATGATTGGCCGCGAGCCGGCCTGCTACGAGGGCCTGAACCTTGTGGGCCTCAAGCGTCGCGGATTCACAGCCGAGCAGATAGCGTCGATACAGGAAGTCTATCGCAATCTGTATATGATGAAAATGAATACGACTCAGGCACTTGAGGCCATCGAAGCCAATGTGCCCGAAACGGCCGAGCGCAAGATGATTGTCGATTTTGTGAGGGCATCGCAGCGCGGCATCATCCGTGCGTCGCGCGACTGAATGAGTTGAAAAGAAACGTGCCGGCCTGACGCCGACACAATAGGGAGCACCGTTTTGCGGCGCTCCTTTTTTTGTGCCATAGCCGGCCGTGAGCCAATCCCCGCATTCCTCTAAGGTTACACGAGTCTGTCAGCCGCTTTTCTGAGAATCTTAAAAAGTGTAAACTGCCGTTTCGGCAGGCCATGCCGGCGTTGTTTGGCGGTGGACTGGAACGGCGTATCATTACTAAATATAATATTGGTAAATTGCCTTTTCCGCTGTGGCTTTTGCGGCCACAGGATAGGTCGGAGTAGAACAATAGTAGTCGGAAAGTAGTAGAAAAGTAGTTTAATATACAACCAATGCGCGAGGTTGATTAACGAGGTTGTACGCGCATTTTTCTATCCATTCAAAAACGTCACGATTTTATGATAAGGACTGATGTTTATGCAAAATTATGACAAAATGCATGGTGTGTTAGTTAAGTTACAATAAATCAGTTAGGTAAAACAAATGTAAATAACTTTCTTTGGTTATGGTTCGATAATTTAAAAAATCGAAAAATTGCGTCTTTGAACGAGCTGCGCCTGACGCCGGCCGGAATGCGCATGAGCTGCGACTGACTGCGCTATTTGCCTGATTCAGTTGAATTAATGGCCGAGCCCGAACGCCGGCTCGCAGATGTTATGTTTGTAGCCGCAGCGTAAAGTTCATGAAATGACCGTGTTATAAACATGATTTTGGATTGCGTTTTTGAAGCAAAACTTATGTAGTCTATTCCCTTTTTCTGAAAATAAATTTATTTTTAGGTCGATTTTTGCAAGGTGTGTTTTTGTGAATTTATGTGAATACACATCGTGCTGAATTAACTAATTTTAAGACGGTGATAAATCCTGACTTGAAATACCAGATAGCGTTGGGCCTGATCAAAGGAGTGGGTCCGATAGTCGCGAAGAATCTGGTCGGGTATTTCGGTGACGTCAGGAAGATATTTGCGGCAAAGGCTGCGGATTTGGCCCGGGTGCCCGGTGTGGGCCGGGTGCTTATCAAGTCGCTGCGCGAAGGCGATGTGATGGCGCGGGCCGAGGAGGAACTGAAATTTATTGAACGCTATGGCATCAGGCCGATGTTTTTCACCGACAGCGACTATCCGGTGCGGCTGGCCAACTGCGACGACGGACCCACGATGCTCTATGTGAAGGGCGATGTGGAACTGAACGCCGCCAAGGTGCTGAGTGTGGTCGGGACGCGACGCCCGACCGAGCGAGGCAAGGAGCAGTGCGAGCAGATGATTGCAGAGCTGTCGGCTCGGCATCCTGACCTGCTGGTTGTGAGCGGGTTGGCCTATGGGATTGATGTCTGCGCGCACAGGCAGTCGCTCAGGAGCGGAGTGCCGACAGTGGGCGTGGTGGCGCACGGGCTCGACCGCGTTGTGGCGGCGCAGATGGTGCGCAGCGGCGGCGGAATGGTGACCGAGTTCATGAGCGGCACACGCCCCGAGGCTCAGAACTTTGTGAAGCGCAACCGGATAATTGCCGGACTGGCCGACGTGCTGCTGGTGGTCGAGAGCGACGTGGACGGCGGCTCGCTGATTACGGCCAAAGCCGCCTTTGAATACAACCGCGACGTGGTGGCCATACCCGGGAGTCCGGCCGACGAGATGTCGAGAGGCTGCAACTACTTGATAAAAAGGGATGTGGCGCGGCTGGTGGAAAGCGCTGCCGACATTGAGGCCGTGGCCGGCTGGGACATCGCAGACGCAACGCGGGCATCGGAGCCGGTGCAGGAAAGCCTGCCGCTCGAGATGAGCGACGAGGAACGGAAAATATACACCGTGCTGCTGGCCGAGCGCGAAATGCAGCTTGGAGCGCTGAGCGTCCGCTGCGAGATGCCGATAGGAAAGATAAACTCGACACTGCTGTCGCTGGAGTTGATGGGAGTGGTGAAGATGCTGCCCGGCAATGCCTGCCGGATAGTGTGACGACTGAAAACAACGAGTGCCGAAAGGTGCAATATATATGCCTCGCGCAGAGGTAATTGAAAAGAAAAGGGCGGCCGCGCAGGCGACTGCCGAAATGAAGTAGAAAAAAAGGTATGATATATATGAGGACTTTGACAACGTTCTTGGGAAGCAGGTTGGCGGCCATGAGGTGCGTGCTGACTGCGCTTGTTTTTTCAGTAGCATCGTTTGTAATGTTGCCGGAAACGTTTGCAGCCGACGGAACTATTACCGACGTGGTGTATGACGGCGACGACTCGAGCGGAAAACTCTATTTCAACATCGAGGGCGGAAGTTCGGCTTCGTCAATTACGGTAGGTGTTGTCATTCACAACCCTGAAGGTGCAAATACTACGACAAGAAGTTATTCCTATCCAACAGGACCGCTGACGCTGACGCATACTTCCGGCGATCAGTTCTATGTTGATTTGAGCGGGGCGAGCGATGGTCCCGCACGCCAATATTTATACAACAGCAGCGCCGGCGGAACCAAACTTGACTTTACCGTAACGCTCAACGGCGGAATAGCGGAGGCAACCACGGTGACAAACACACTCGGCACAGTCGGCACGGTCAATCCGCCAATCGTCTACAATCTGACCGGCCCGGCAATGTGTCTGTGGAATGGGAGTGCTCAGAACATCACATTGGACGGCAGCGAGGTCGGAGTGACCTACACCTTGTATAAGGATGGCGCGGCCACCACCAACCAGCAGCTGGCATCCACTCAGGGTCAGACCATTATCTTCAGCGTATCGGCGCCCGGCGTCTACACCGTGCAGGCGTCGAACTCGGCGGGCACTGCCACCATGAGCGGCAGTGCTTTCATCGCATCTAACATAACCGACCTGACCACCACATCGGGGTGCCTGTCGAGCAAGAAAGTCACCTTTTCGACCAACGGCGCGCTGGCTTTTGCCAAAGGCGCCGGCCTCAAAGTGGAAGGCACGGGCATGGCTCTGACCCAGGACCCGGCAGACCTTGAGGCCGTGATGTCGACCGAAGGCGTCTACACCATCTCGCTCTACGCGCCTAACGGCTCGGTCTGCAAATCGTGGAACTACAC
>SAMEA3663209__coassemble_571_pt1 | contig 21662 bp, 16 predicted proteins | sample SAMEA3663209__metabat2_high_PE_010 | metagenome-assembled genome bin SAMEA3663209 (sample SAMEA3663209) | pig gut metagenome | biome: pig gut; feature: pig-associated habitat; material: faeces | place: China | collected 2013 | reverse complement strand
TGGCCTCGGCACGCGCCGACTCGCTGCTGCTCGGCGCGGCCGCCACAGCCGCCGACAGCACCGTGCGCCGATTCGCACGCTCGGTCTGCGCCCGCATCAACCGCCTGAAGCCCGGCACACCCGCGCCCGACTTCTCGCTCTACGGCATCAGGGACGACCGCGTCAGCCTCGCCGACTTTGCCGGACGCTTCGTCTATCTGGCCTTTCTGCACTCCGACAACTTCGCCTGCCGCAAAGACATGACGGCGCTCAGCACGCTGGCCAAAAAGTACCGCAAGACCATGTCGGTTGTGGGCGTGATGACCGACGAGAACTTCGAACGCTTCGAAGCCGCCTTCAAAAAGCAGAAATACGCGTGGACCCCGCTGTCGTTCCACGCCATGCAGCGCGTCGTGACCGACTACGACGTGGTGGCCCTGCCGGCCTATTTCCTCGTCGACCCCGACGGACGGCTCGCCCTGTCGCCCGCCCCCGCCCCGACCGAAGACTTTGAGCCGATTCTGAACGACTGCATGCGCAGGCACAGGAGCGACAAGCTGAAACGACAGCCCTATCGCGAGCGAAACATCTACGACATTGCCAGCGGTGGCGGTGCCGACAAATAAAAAACTACGATTATGTTCAAGAGACTTGTTCCCAATCCGGACATTCAATACGAATCTCCCGAGAAAATCAAGGCTTATCAGGAGGCGCGTCTGGCCGAAGCCATCGACTATGCTGCCGAAAGGTCGGCCTACTACAGGCGCGTCTTCGCACAGAACGGCATCGACCCCAAGCAGATACGCACCATCGACGACCTGCAGCGCCTGCCCGTCACCACCAAGGCCGACCTGCAGCGGCACAACCGCGACTTCATCTGCGTCAGCCCGCGCGAGGTGGTCGACTATGTGACCACGTCGGGCACGCTGGGCGAGCCCGTGACCGTGGCGCTGACCGAATGGGACCTGCAGCGCCTGGCCTACAACGAGTTCCTCTCGTTCCAGACCGCCGGCTGCACCCCCGACGACGTCATGCAGCTGATGGTGACGCTCGACCGACGCTTCATGGCCGGGCTGGCCTACTTCATGGGCGCGCGCTGGCTGGGCATGGCCTCGTCGCGCGTGGGCAACGGCATCCCCGAGCTGCAGTGGGACACCATCCGCCGCATCGGCTCCACCTGCGGCATGGTCATCCCCTCGTTCCTGCTCAAGCTCATCGACTTTGCCGAGCGCAACGGCATCGACTACCGCTCGTCGACCTTCCGCAAGTGCATCTGCATCGGCGAGGCCCTGCGCAAGCCCGACGGCGACTTCACGTCGCTCGGCGCGCAGATTGCAGCCAAGTGGCCCGAGCTGCAGCTCTACACCACCTACGCCTCGACCGAGATGCAGACGTCGTTCACCGACTGCGGGCATTTCTGCGGCGGACACCTGCAGCCCGAACTCATCGTGGTCGAGTTTCTGGACGACGACAACCGCCCCGTGCCCAGCGGAGAGCCCGGCGAGGTGACCATAACCAACCTCGGCGTCGAGGGCATGCCGCTCATCCGCTTCAAGACGGGCGACATCTGCTATCACTACACCGACCGCTGCGCCTGCGGCCGGCAGACGGTGCGCCTGAGCTCGGTGCTGGGCCGCAAGGGACAGATGATAAAGTACAAGGGCACGACGCTTTATCCGCCCTCGCTCTACGACATCCTGAACGGCATACGCTTTGTGCGCAACTATGTGGTCGAGGTGTCGACCAACTCGCTCGGCACCGACGAGCTGACGGTGATTGTGGGCGTGGACGACGAGAAGCCCGAATACGTCAAGGAGATCAAGGACATCTTCCGTTCGCGCGTGCGTGTGGCGCCCAACGTGGTCTTCCGCTCGCCCGACGAGGTCCAGGCGCGCATCCACCCCGCCACCAGCCGCAAGCCCGTCTTCTTCTTCGACTTGCGCTGACCGCCGGCCCATGGCACGAAAAAAAACGCTGACCCCCGACCTGCGCGGCCGGGAGTCAGCGTTTGTCTTGTGATGCGTGCCGTGCGACGGCTTCAGTTTCCGAGTTCCGAGATGAACTTGATGCGCACCAGCCGCACGTCGTTTTCGGAATATTCGTCCTCGCCAAGTTCGTCGAGCGCAATGTGGATTTCGTCGTTCTCGGCCTCCTTGAAATATTCGAATATGTCCTCGATGTGGTCCTCGTCCATCGTGTCTTCGAGGAAGTAGTCGATGTTGACCTTGGTGCCCGAGTAGACTATCGACTCCAGCTCCTTTATCAGCTCCTCCATGGTCAGGCCCTTGCTCTCGGCCAGCTCGTCGAGCGGAATCTTGCGGTCGATGCCCTGGATGATGGCTATCTTGTTCTTCGACTTGTTGGCCACGGTCTTGACCACCATGTCCATCGGCCGTTCAATCTCGTTCTCTTCCACGTGGCGCGCAATCTGGGCAAGGAACTCCTTGCCGTATTTGGCGGCCTTGCCGGCTCCCACGCCCGGGATGTTCTGCAGCTCGTCCATCGTCACCGGATAGTAGGTGGCCATGGCTTCGAGCGACGGGTCCTGGAAGATGACGAACGGCGGCAGCTTGAGCCGTGCCGATATCTGCTTGCGCAGGTTCTTGAGTATGGCGAACAGCTCGGTGTCGAGGGCCGTGGTGCCGCCGCCGCTTGGCGTCACCTCGTCGTCGGCCTCGTCGTATTCGTGGTCTTTGGTGAACATCAGCGAGTGCGGGTGCGCTTCGAAGTCGGCTGCGGCCTCGCCAATCTTGATGACGCCGTAGTTCTCTATCTCCTTCGAGATGAGCCCGGCCACCAGCGCCTGCCTGATGACGGCCATCCAGTATTTGTCGTCGTGCTCGTCGCCCTTGCCGAAGAGCTCGTTCTCGTGGTGCTTGTATGCCTTGACCGATGCCGTGACTTTCCCGGTCAGGAAGGCCACGAGGTGCTCGGCCTTGAACTTCTCCTTCAGTTCGCGCACCGCTTCGAGCAGCAGCAGCACGGCGTCTTTGGCCTCGAACTGTTCGCGCGGGTTGAGGCAGTTGTCGCAGGCGCCGCAGTTGTCCTCCTCATATTTCTCGCCGAAATAGTTGAGCAGTATCTTGCGCCGGCAGATGGCGCTCTCGGCATAGGCCACCGTCTCGCTGATGAGCTGCTTGCCTATTTCCTGCTCGGCCAGCGGCTTGCCCTGCATGAATTTCTCCAGTTTCTGGATGTCCTTGTAGCTGTAGAAGGTGATGCAGCGTCCCTCGCCGCCGTCGCGTCCGGCGCGCCCGGTCTCCTGGTAGTATCCTTCGAGGCTTTTGGGAATGTCGTAGTGTATCACGATGCGGACGTCGGGCTTGTCGATGCCCATGCCGAAGGCTATCGTGGCGCAGATGACGTCGATGTCCTCCATCAGGAAGCGGTCCTGGTTCTTGGCCCTGGTGGCCGCGTCGAGCCCGGCGTGGTAGGGCAGCGCCTTGATGCCGTTGACCACCAGCATCTCGGCCAGCTCTTCGACCTTCTTGCGGCTGAGGCAGTAGATGATGGCCGACTTGCCCGGGTTGGCCTTGAGTATCTTGATTATCTCGCGCGTGGCGTTGACCTTGGGCCGCACTTCGTAGAAGAGGTTGGTGCGGTTGAACGACGACTTGAACACCTTGGCGTCGAGCATGCCGAGGTTCTTCTGGATGTCGTGCTGCACCTTGGGCGTGGCCGTGGCCGTGAGCGCTATCACGGGCGCGTTGCCTATCTCGTTTATTATAGGCCTGATGCGCCGGTATTCGGGCCTGAAGTCGTGCCCCCATTCCGATATGCAGTGCGCCTCGTCGACGGCGAAGAACGATATCCTGACCTGCTTGAGGAACGCCACGTTCTCCTCCTTGGTCAGCGACTCGGGGGCCACATAGAGCAGTTTGGTCCTGCCGGCCAGCACGTCCTCGCGCACCTGGTTGATGGCGCCTTTGTTTAGCGACGAGTTCAGGAAGTGCGCTATGCCGTTCTCTTCGCTGTAGCCCCGCATGGCGTCCACCTGGTTCTTCATCAGGGCTATGAGCGGCGAGATGATGATGGCTGTGCCCGGACGGATGAGTGCCGGCAGTTGGTAGCACAGCGATTTGCCGCCGCCGGTGGGCATCAGCACGAAGGTGTCGTTGCCGTCGAGTATGTTGCGGATTATGGCTTCCTGATTTCCTTTGAAGGAGTCGAAGCCGAAGTGCTTCTTCAGTTCTGCACTCAAGTCAAGCTGTTCGGTCATGGTTGCGATGAGGTTCCTAAAGGTGAACGAAGCCTCGGTGCGCGAGGCTTCGGTTGTTATTGACACTCAAATATAACTCATAGTTGCAAAATATTTGCCTTTTGCCGTGTTAAAAAGTACAATTTGTGGCTCCGCGCCCCGCCGTGCGCGCATGGTGCACGGGCAGCGGCGGGCGGTTGGCGGTTAGTGGATTATTGTTACTTTTGCGGGCGTTAATCATCAATATCTTCGATTCGAAAATGGAAAACGCTGAACGCACGGTGCTGCACACCGAGAATCTGGTCAAGCGATACGGCAGCCGCACCGTGGTGCGTGGCTCGTCAGTCAGTGTGGAGCAGGGCGAGATTGTGGGCCTGCTGGGGCCCAACGGTGCCGGCAAGACCACGACCTTCTACATGGTGGTGGGGCTCATCACGCCCAACGAGGGCCGCATCTTCCTCAACGACGTCGACATCACCAAATATCCCGTCTATCGGCGCGCGCAGTGCGGCGTGGGCTACTTGGCCCAGGAGGCCTCGGTGTTCCGCAAGATGACGGTAGAGAACAACATCCTCTCGGTGCTCGAGATGACCAAGTTTCCCAAGGACTATCAGAAGCAGCGCCTCGAAGAGCTCATCGAAGAGTTCAGCCTCGGGCACGTCCGCAAGAGCCTCGGCATCCAGCTCTCGGGCGGCGAGCGCCGGCGCACCGAGATAGCGCGCGCCCTGGCCATCAACCCCAAGTTCATCCTGCTCGACGAGCCCTTTGCCGGCGTCGACCCGATTGCCGTCCACGACATTCAGGAGATTGTGGCCAAGCTCAAATACAAGAACATAGGCATAATGATAACCGACCACAACGTGCACGAGACCCTCGCCATCTGCGACCGCGCCTACGTGCAGGTCGACGGCACGCTCTTTCGCAAGGGCACGGCCGAAGAACTGGCCGAAGATCCGGAGGTGAAGCGGCGCTATCTGGGCCACGATTTCGTGCTGCGCCGGCGCACTTTTTCGCCCGACGACGCGCCCCGCGAAAGAGCCTCGCAAGTGTCGTATGCCAAACTGTGACAGAGGGTTGACCCTCAGTCTCAAAAAAACGGAATCAACGTTTGCAAATGTTGATAATTAGCGTTTATTTTGCACCGCAATTTTCGATGCGGATGTGGCGTAATTGGTAGCCGCGCCAGACTTAGGATCTGGAGCCGAGAGGCGTGGGGGTTCGAGTCCCTTCATCCGCACAAGCCAATTAAGCTTATGAGAGCCGCCGGTGCGATAAGCATACGGCGTTTTTTTTGTAGAGCACGACACACGGTCAGAAACAAAAGGTAAATAAAACATTCATATTAATCTATCGAGTCAAAAAATGAACATTTCGCAAGAAAACATTGACGCTCTGAATGCAGTAGTGACACTGAAAATAAGCAAGGCCGACTATGAGCCGAAGGTCGAAGAGGTTTTGAAGCAATACCGCAAGACCGCATCCATCCCCGGTTTCCGCCCGGGACACGTCCCGGCATCCATGGTCAGGAAGATGTTTGGCAAACGGGCTCTGGTCGAGCAGGTCGACAAGCTGGTGGGCGAATCGCTGATGAACTACATCCGCGACAACAAGCTCGACATCATCGGCGAGCCTCTCCCCTCGGCCGACATGAAGACGATTGACTTCGATGCCGACAACGAAGAGTTCGAGTTCAAGTTCGACATCGCCCTCACACCGGAAATCAATCTTGACATCAACGACAAGATAACCATCCCAAGCTACACCATCGAAGTGACCGACGACCAGGTGAACGACCGCATAGGCCTCATTACCTCGCAGCACGCCACGGCCGACAAGGTCGAGGCCATCTCCGAGACCTCGTTCGTCAAGTGCTCGGTGTCGAACGCCGACGGCGTGGTGGCCGAGTCTGCATCGTTCAGCCCCAATCAGATCAAGGACGAGGCAGCACGCGCCGCCTTCGTCGGCAAGAAGCAGGGCGAAGTGGTGACCTTCGACGGCCAGAAGACTTTCGGTGACGAACTGGCAGGCCTGCTCAAGCTGAGTAAGGACGAGGCCGCCAAAATCGAGGGCGAGCTGCAGGCCACTATCGGCGACATCACCGAATATCGCGACGCCGAGCTGAATCAGGAGCTCTTCGACCTGGTGTTCGGCAAGGACGCCGTCAAGTCGGCCGACGAGTTCCGTGCCAAAGTCAGGGAGACAATCGAGGCCGAGAACGCCGGCTCGCAGGACTACCGCTTCATCGTCGACGCACGCGAGCAGCTGGTCAAGCTGGCCGACATGTCGCTGCCCGAGGCCTTCCTGAAGCGCTGGCTGACCGCCATCAACAGCACCAACGAGAAGTTCACTCCCGAGCTGCTCGAGAGCGAGATGCCCAAGTTCCTCGAAGATCTGCGCTGGAAGATTGTCCGCGACAGCATCATCCGCAAGAACGACATCAAGATGGAACGCGCCGGACTGGAGGAATATGCCAAGAAGACCGTCCGCAGCCACTTCATGCGCTTCGGCGTGTCGCAGTTCGAGCCCATGGTGGAGCGCTATGCCGCCGACATGCTCAAGAACGAGGAGCAGGTGCGCCAGCTCTCTGACGGCTATGCCACCGAGGCGGCCGTCGACTTCGTCAAGGGCAAGGTGACGCTCCAGCCCCAGACGGTCAGCCGCGAAGCGTTCGAGGCGCTGTTTGCCAACAAACAATAACCAACGAGACACACACCGGGACTGCGGCCGGGCAACGGCGTCCGGCCGCAGCCTTCCGGCGTCTTAAAACACCGTTTTCAGAACCATGTTCGATCCCAAAGACTTCAGGAAGTTTGCCGTCAAGCACCAGGGGATAAGCGGCAACCTGTTCGACCACTACACATCGGTGACCGACAGCTACATATCTCCGACAATCATCGAGGAGCGCCAGCTGAACGTGGCCAGCATGGACGTGTTTTCGCGTCTGATGATGGACCGCATCATCTTCCTCGGCGTGCCGGTCGACGACTATGTGGCCAACATCGTCCAGGCGCAGCTGCTCTATCTCGAGTCGGCCGACTCGTCGAAAGACATCTCGATTTACATCAACTCGCCGGGCGGCTCTGTCTATGCCGGGCTGGGCATCTACGACACGATGCAGTACATCACCTCCGACGTGGCCACCATCTGCACGGGCATGGCGGCGTCGATGGCGGCCGTGCTGCTGGTGGCCGGAGCCAAGGGCAAGCGCTCGGCGCTCAGGCACTCGCGCGTCATGATTCCCCAGCCGATGGGCGGCGCGCAAGGTCAGGCATCGGACATCGAGATCACGGCACGCGAGATACAGAAACTCAAGAAGGAACTCTACACCATCATAGCAGAGCATTCGGGCAATCCGTACAAGAGAATCGAAAAGGATTCCGACCGCGACTACTGGATGATAGCCGAGGAGGCAAAGGAATACGGCATGATAGACGAAGTGCTGATTCGCGAAAAGAAGTGACATCGCTCTGCTCGGAGAAACTATGCAGGACTTGGCTTTGCGGCGAGCCCTGCATTTTGTGTTAAGAAGACAAAAGATTCACCATCAACCGAAGAATAACTGATGAAAGATCACGACAGATGCTCATTCTGCGGCCGCCCGCGCAGCGAGGTGTCGATGCTGATTTCCGGAATGTCGGGCTGCATCTGCGACGAATGCGCCACCCAGGCCGGACGCATGGTAGCCGAGGAAATGCAGAACAGCGGCAAGTTTGAGGTCAAAAACCTGAGCCTGAAGACTCCCAAGGAAATCAAGGCCTATCTCGACGAATACGTGATAGGCCAGGACGAAGCCAAGCGATTCCTGTCGGTGGCCGTCTATAACCACTACAAGCGCCTGACGCAGAAGCGCGAGCGTGCCGACGTCGAAATAGAGAAATCGAACATAGTGATGGTGGGCGAGACAGGCACCGGCAAGACCCTGCTGGCACGCACCATAGCGCGGCTGCTCAACGTGCCCTTCACCATCGTCGATGCCACGGTGCTGACCGAGGCCGGATATGTGGGCGAAGACATCGAAAGCATCCTGACGCGCCTGCTGCAGGTGGCCGACTACAACGTCGACGCCGCCGAAAAGGGCATCGTCTTCATCGACGAGATAGACAAGATAGCCCGCAAGAGCGACAATCCCTCGATAACCCGCGACGTGTCGGGCGAGGGCGTGCAGCAGGGCCTGCTCAAGCTGCTCGAAGGCTCGGTGGTCAACGTGCCGCCCCAAGGCGGCCGCAAGCACCCCGACCAGAAGATGATTCAGGTCAACACCACCGACATCCTCTTCATCTGCGGCGGCGCATTCGACGGCATCACCAACAAGATAGCCCAGCGCCTCAACACCCGCATGGTGGGCTACGGCGCGGCCAAGACCAAAGACGCCGTCGACATGGACAATCTGCTGCAGTACGTGGCCCCGCAGGACCTGAAGGCTTTCGGACTGATTCCGGAAATAATAGGCCGACTGCCGGTGCTCACTCACCTCGACCCGCTCGACCGCGACACTCTGCGCAAGATTCTGACCGAGCCCAAGAACTCGCTGATAAAGCAGTACACCAAGATCTTCGAAATCGACGGCAAGACGCTCGAGTTCGAACCCGAAGTGCTCGAATTCATCGTCGACAAGGCGGTCGAGTTCAAGGTGGGCGCGCGCGGCCTGAGGTCGATATGCGAAACGATAATGATGGAGAAGATGTTCGAATCGCCGTCGAGCGATGCCAGAAAGGTTGAGATAACTCTGGACTACGCCCGCGAGCAGCTGAGCCATGTCAGCATGAAGCGGCTCGCCCTGTCATGAAACATGACGCATGGCACGCGCATATCTGTATTTGAGCATGAATCGCAGCGATCGTTGATTTTGGCACAATGATTGGCACAGCGCGACATCAGAATGGCAAGGTGGCTCCGACTGCCATAATTGCCGAGTTCGCTAATTCATTATACCAATAGAACATGAGTGATTACAAGTTATCAATTAAGAATATAATAGCCATACCGTCGCAGTCGTACCGTTCGGAGGTGGTCCAGCTCGACGACTATTCGGACGGAGACAGCCTCCGGCAGAACGACATTCCGGATTCGATTCCGATTCTGACGCTGCGCAACGCAATCCTGTTTCCGGGCGTGGTGCTGCCGGTCAGCATCGGGCGCGAGTCGTCGCTGGCGCTGATACGCGACATGGACAAGAGCAACGGCCTTTTTGCGGCGTCGATGCAGAAGGACTCCGAAGTGGAGTCGCCCGAGCTGTCGGACCTGCACGAGGTCGGCACGCTGGCGCGGGTACTCAAGGTGCTCGAAATGCCCGACGGCTCCACGTCGGTCATCCTGCAGGGCCGCGCGCGCGTCCATCTCGACGAGCAGAAGCAGACCGAGCCCTATCTGTTCGCCTCGGTGACGCTGCTCAACGAGGTGCCGCCCGAGGGCCAGAACAGGGAGACGGAGTTCGGGGCGCTGTGCAGCTCGCTCAAGGACATGGCTTCGCGACTGATCAAAGAGTCGGGAGCGGTGCCGCCCGAGGCCTCGTTTGCCGTCAAGAACATCGACAGCGGCGCTTTTCTGCTCAACTTCATCGCATCCAATATCGACCTCAAACTCGAAGACAAACAGCGGGTTCTGGAGATGGACAGCGTCTACGACCGCGGCATAGAGCTGCTGCGGCTGGTGTCGCAGGAGGTGCAGTTCCTCGACCTGAAGAAAGATATCCAGGCCAAGGTGAAGCAGGGCGTCGACCAGCAGCAGCGCGAATACATGCTCCAGCAGCAGATCAGAGCCATTCAGGACGAGCTGGGCGACAACCCTGTGGATCAGGAGATTGACTCGCTCAAGGCACGCTCCGAAAACAAGAAGTGGTCGGCCGAAGTGGCCGAATATTTCGACCGTGAGCTCGACAAGCTGACGCGCCTCAACCCGAACGCGAGCGAATATTCGGTGCAGTATTCCTACCTCGAGACGCTGCTCGACCTGCCGTGGGACGAGATGACGACCGACGTCTTTGACCTGAAGAAGGCAAAGCAGATACTGGACCACGCGCACTTCGGCCTCGACAAGGTGAAGGAGCGCATCCTCGAATATCTGGCCGTGCTCAAGCTCAAGGGCGACCTCAAGTCGCCCATCCTCTGCCTCTACGGCCCTCCCGGCGTGGGCAAGACGTCGCTGGGCAAGAGCATAGCCGACGCCCTGGGGCGCAAATATGTCAGGATGTCGCTGGGCGGAGTGCACGGCGAGTCGGAGATACGCGGCCACCGCAAGACCTACGTCGGCGCCATGCCCGGACGCATCATTCAGGGCATCGAAAAGGCCGGCACGTCCAACCCCGTGTTCATCCTCGACGAAATCGACAAGCTGAGCAGCAGCTACAACGGCGACCCGTCGTCGGCCCTGCTCGAGGTGCTCGATCCCGAACAGAACTCGGCCTTCCACGACAATTATCTGGAAATCGACTACGACCTGTCGAAGGTCCTGTTCATCGCCACGGCCAACAACATCAGCAACATACAGGCCCCGCTGCTCGACCGCATGGAACTCATCGACGTGTCGGGCTATCTGCTCGAAGAGAAGGTGGAAATCGCCACCAAGCATCTGCTGCCCAAGCAGCTGGTCAACCACGGCCTGAAGCGCGACACCGTCACGATGAGCAAGAAGGTGATGTCGTATCTGATTGAAAAATACACGCGCGAATCGGGCGTGCGCGAGCTCGACAAGACGCTGGCCGCCATCTGCCGCAAGGTGGCCCTGAAGGAAGCCTGCGGCAAGCAGGTCAAGAAGGCCCTGACGCAGGCCATGGTCATGGAGCTCCTCGGCAAGGAACGCTATTCGCACGACATCTGGGAAGACGACAACATACCCGGCGTGGTCACGGGCCTGGCCTGGACGGCCGTGGGCGGCGAGATACTGTTTGTGGAGACGAGCGTCAGCGCGGGCAAGGGCGGCAAGCTGACGCTGACCGGTAACCTGGGCGACGTGATGAAGGAGTCGGCCGTGATAGCGCTCGAATACGTGCGCGCCCATGCCGACCGATACGGCCTGAAGCCCGACGACTTCGAGAACAACAATTTCCACATACACGTGCCCGAAGGCGCCATCCCCAAAGACGGGCCCTCGGCCGGCGTGACCATGACGACCTCCATCGTGTCGGCACTGACGCACCGCAAGGTCCGCAAGCGTCTGGCCATGACGGGCGAGATAACGCTGCGCGGCAAGGTGCTGCCGGTGGGCGGCATCAAGGAGAAGATACTTGCCGCCAAGCGCGCCGGCATAACCGACATCATCCTGTCGGAGGAGAACCGGAAGGACATTGACGAAATAAAGGAAATATACGTCAAGGGCCTGAACTTCCACTTTGTGAAGATGATAGGCGACGTGCTCGACGCGGCCCTTGAGCCGCAGAAATAGCGCGCACACAGAAACCACCGGGCAGGACGCGGCCCCGCAGCAGACGGGCGGGCTCGCGTCCTGCCTCGTTTTTCGGGGCGGCCGGGGCGCGCAAAGTGTAGTTGGATTTTAACAACCATAAGGATTCGGTTAAAAATAAAACACTATTTTTGCGCGTTAATATTCCAAAAGATATTAACGAAATGAAGACGAAAGAAGAAATAGTGGCCAACTGGCTGCCCCGATACACAGGTCGAGAAATCGACGGTTTTCCCAAATACGTGTTACTTACCAACTTCATGCACTATGTGGAACTCTTTTCGCAGATCTACAACGTGCCGATAGTCAACTGCAACATGCCCAATGCCGCGACCGACGAGCTGATAATAATCAACTTCGGCATGGGCAGCCCCAATGCGGCCACGGTGATGGACCTGCTGTCGGCAGTGTCGCCCAAGGCCGTGCTGTTTCTGGGCAAATGCGGCGGCCTGAAGAAGAAGAACGAAATCGGCGACTTCATCCTGCCCATAGCGGCCATACGCGGCGACGGTACGTCGAACGACTATTTCCCGCAGGAAGTGCCGGCTCTGCCCGCCTTCAGCCTCCAGCGCGCCGTCTCGTCGTCGATACGCGACCACGGCTACGACTACTGGACCGGCACCGTCTACACCACCAACCGCCGCGTCTGGGAGCACGACGACAACTTCAAGCAGTATCTCGAATCGGTCCGCGCCATGGCCATCGACATGGAGACGGCCACCATCTTCACCGTCGGGTTTCACAACGAGATTCCGTGCGGCGCGCTCCTGCTGGTCAGCGATCAGCCCATGATCCCCGAAGGCATCAAGACCGCCAGCAGCGACCGCAAGGTGACGGCCAACTTTGTGGAGCCTCATCTGCGCATCGGCATCAGCGCCCTGAACGAGATTTCGTCGCGCGGCCGCTCGGTCAAGCATCTGAAGTTCTGACCGGCACGCGCCGGCCTCCGGAGCGCCGCGCGGCGCGGGTTTTTCAGCCCGGGTTTTGATTGACATTGTTTTTAATTTTTGCCACATTTGCAGCTATGAAGTACGAAGAGATACTCAAAGAGCTCGGTGCCGGCAAATTCCGTCCGGTCTATCTGCTGATGGGCGAGGAGCCATATTATATAGACCAGGTGTCGGACTACATAGAGAACAATGCGCTGCCCGAGTCGGAGCGCGCCTTCAATCAGACGGTGGTTTATGGCAAAGACACCAGCGTGGTGGATGTGATTCATGCCGCCATGCAGTATCCGATGATGAGCGCGCGTCAGGTGGTGATTGTGAAGGAAGCCCAGAATCTGGACAAGTTAGGCGAACTCGAAAAGTACGTGGCCAGCCCGCTCGAAACCACCGTGCTGGTCATCTGCCACAAATACAAGTCGGTCGACAAGCGCCTCAAGCTCGTGCGCATGGTCGAGGCCTCGGGCGCCGTGCTCGACACCAAGAAGCTCTACGACAATCAGGTGCCCGAGTGGGTCCGCCGGCATGCGGCCTCGGTGGGCGTCGAGGTCGACGACAAGGCGGCCATCCTGCTCTCCGACTTCATCGGCACCGACCTGTCGGCCATAGCCTCGGCCATCGAAAAGCTCAAGGTGGCCATGGGCACCGACCGCCACCGCGTGACGGCCGAGGACGTGGAGCGCAACATCGGCATCAGCAAAGAGTTCAACAACTTTGAGCTGCTGGATGCCGTGGTGAACCGCAACGTGCAGAAGGCCAACATGATAGTCAAGGCGTTCGGGCAGAACCCGAAGGCCAACCCCATTCAGGTCACAATATCCGCGATGTTCGGATTCTTCCAGAAGCTGTTCGCAATCTACTATCTGCCCGACAAGTCGGAAGGCGCCATCGCCTCGTCGCTCAGGCTCAACCCGTTCATCGTGCGCAAGAACTATCTGCCGGCCCTGCGCTCCTACACTGGCCGCAAGGTGATGCAAATCATATCCATCCTGCGCGAATACGACCTGAAATCCAAAGGCTTCGGCGCGCCGGCCATGGAGCAGGAGGACATGCTGCGCGAGATGATTTTCAAGATAATGCACTGATAAGAACCCATAAAAAAACGTAAGGCTTTGGCAAAAGAAATAGCGGACACGCCACTGATGAAGCAATACATGAGCATCAAGGCCAAGCACCCCGATGCCATCCTGCTGTTCAGAGTCGGCGATTTCTACGAAACGTTTTCGGAAGACGCGGTCAAGACATCCGAAATACTCGGCATCACCCTGACGTCGAGGAACAACGGCTATGCGGCCGAGACCGAGCTGGCCGGCTTCCCCTATCACGCTCTGGACACCTATCTGCCCAAACTTGTCAGAGCCGGGCAGCGCGTGGCCGTGTGCGACCAGCTCGAAGACCCGAAGACGGTCAAGGGAATAGTCAAGCGCGGGATAACCGAACTGGTGACGCCGGGCGTGACCTACAGCGACAACGTGCTCGAAAACCGCGAGAACAACTTCCTGGCCAGCATCCACATATCGCGCCAGACGGTCGGCGTGGCCTTTCTCGACATCTCGACCGGCGAATTCATGATGGCCGAGGGCGGCGCCGACTATGTGGACAAGCTGATGGCCGCCTTCAAGCCCAAGGAAGTCCTGTTCGAGAAAGGCCGCCGCAGCGACTTCGAAAACCTCTTCGGCACCAAATGGCTGACCTACGCCATGGACGACTGGGCGTTCGTGCCCGCATCGGCCATCGACCGGCTGACCGAGCACTTCGAGACCACGTCGCTCAAGGGCTTCGGCGTGCACGACATGCAGTGCGGCACCACGGCCGCCGGCGCCATCCTCTTCTACCTCGACATCACGCAGCACGACCACCTCAAGCACATCGGCAAGCTCAGCCGCATCGAAGAGTCGAAATACGTCTGGCTCGACAAGTTCACCATCCGCAACCTCGAGCTCTTCGGCAGCGGCGCCGACGACCGCAAGTCGCTCTCGGACGTGCTGGACAAGGCGCTGACGCCCATGGGCTCGCGCATGCTGAAGCGATGGATAGCCATGCCGCTCAAAGACAAGAAGCTGATAGACGACCGCCTGAACGTGGTCCGCTATCTGACCGAGCACCCCGACTTCAGGGAACTGCTGACGCGCACGCTCCATCACGTAGGCGACATGGAGCGGCTGGTCGGCAAGATTTCGAGCGGACGGATTGCGCCGCGCGAGCTCAACCAGCTCAAGACATCGTTCATGGCCATCGGGCCGCTCAAGGAGTGCGCCTGCACCGAAGAGCACCTGAGCCGCCTGCTGGCCGAGCTGGACCCGTGTGCCGAGATGCGCGACAGAATAGCGCACGAGATAGCGCCCGAGCCGTCGACGTCGGTGTCGAAATGCGGCGTGATAGCCTCGGGAGTGCTGGCCGAGCTCGACGAGCTGCGGATGATGACGCACTCGAGCAAGGAATATCTGGCATCGCTGCAGGAGCGGCTGAGCCAGGAGTCGGGCATCCCGAGCCTGAAAATCAGTTTCAACAACGTGTTCGGCTACTACATCGAAGTGCGCAACACTCACAAGGACAAGGTGCTGCCGACGTGGGTCAGGAAGCAGACGCTGGTGAACGCCGAGCGCTACGTGACCGACGAACTGAAGGAATACGAGAGCCGGATTCTGACGGCGCAGGACCGCATCCTGTACATCGAGACGCAGATCTACAACGAACTGCTGTCGGCACTGACGGGCTATCTGTCGGTCATCCAGCGCGACGCCAACGTGCTGTCGGAGCTCGACGTGCTGCTGTCGTTCTGCAACACGGCGGCCGAATACGGCTACGTCCGCCCGACGCTGACGCAGGACGACGTGATAGACATCGCCGACGGCCGCCATCCGGTCATCGAGCGGCTGCTGCCAGTGGGCCAGCAGTATGTGCCCAACAGCGTGCTGCTCAACCGCACCGACCAGCAGATAATGGTGATAACCGGGCCCAACATGGCCGGCAAGAGCGCGCTGCTGCGTCAGGTGGCACTGATAGTGCTGATGGCGCAGATAGGCTCCTACGTGCCGGCAAGCGCCGCCACCATCGGCGTGGTCGACAAGATATTCACGCGCGTGGGGGCCAGCGACAACATATCGCAGGGCGAATCGACATTCATGGTCGAGATGAACGAGGCGGCCAACATCCTGAACAACGTCACGCCGCGCAGCCTCGTGCTCTTCGACGAGCTGGGCCGCGGCACCAGCACCTACGACGGCATCTCGCTCGCGTGGTCGATAGTCGAATATCTGCACGAAAACCCGAAGGCGCAGGCCAAGACGCTCTTCGCCACCCACTATCACGAGCTCAACGACATGGAAAAGCTGCACGCGCGCATCAAGAACTACAACGTGTCGGTGCGCGAGCTCGACGGCAAGGTCATCTTCCTGCGCAAGCTCGTGCCGGGCGGCAGCGAGCACAGCTTCGGCATCCACGTGGCCAAGCTCGCCGGCATGCCGCAGGCGGTCGTCAGCCGTGCCAACGAGATTCTGGCCGAACTCGAGTCGGCACACCAGCAGGGCATGCCCGCGGCCAACGAGCGCCAGAGCCGCGTCGAAAAGGGATTCCAATACAGCATCTTCCAGCTTGACGACCCCGTGCTCAAGGATATCAGAGATCAGATCAACAGTCTGGACATCAACAACCTGACGCCCATCGAGGCGCTCAACAAGCTGAGCGACATCAAGAAGCTGCTGGGCATCTGACGGCGGGCAGGCAGAAATGTTATTTTTTGGTAATTTAAAATCGAACGAACATAACTTTTATATCTTTACCAATGTTTAACTCAAACGAATCGGAGCCACGCGCTCGACAGCGATTCGGAAGAACATCGAAGCATGCAAGCGTTTACTGACCTACTATCCGAAGTGGATGCCGAAATAGCCAAGCTCGGCATCAACAAGCCGCCGCACGGGCTCTATGAGCCGATAGAGTACGTCCTGTCGCTGGGCGGCAAGCGCATCAGGCCGCTCCTGTGCCTGTCGGCCTGCCAGCTCTACACCGACGACTACAGGCGGGCCATGCCGGCAGCCCTGGCCATCGAGATGTTCCACAACTTCACGCTGCTCCACGACGACATAATGGACAACGCACCCGTGCGCCGCAACAAGCCCACGGTGCACGTCCGCTGGGACGCCAACACGGCAATCCTGTCGGGCGACGCGATGATGATCAAGGCCTACCAGCTGCTATCTCAGGCCGACACGGGCAACTTCGCCATGCTGCTCGACACCTTCAGCCGCACGGCCATCGAAGTGTGCGAAGGCCAGCAGTACGACATCGAATATTCGCGGCGCGACGAAGTGACGCTCGACGAATACATGGAGATGATCAGACTCAAGACCTCGGCACTGATTTCGGGCGCCATGCGCATGGGCGCCATCATAGGCGGCGCGCCGAGTGCCGACATCGAATCGCTCTCGGAATTCGCCGAAAACATCGGCCTGGCCTTCCAGCTGCAGGACGACCTGCTCGACACCTATGGCGACGAAGCCACATTCGGCAAGGCCATCGGCGGCGACATAATGGAAAACAAGAAGACCTGTCTGCTGATTTCGGCCATGCAGAACGCCAATGCCCAGCAAAAGAAAGAACTAAATTACTGGATTTCCGTACAAAATCCGGCCCGCGACGCCAAGATAGCGGCAGTTCGCTCGGTCTACGACGCACTGTCGGTCAGGGAGCTGACGCAGAGCCGCATCGACGAGCTGTTCGACAAGGCCATCTCGGTGCTGAACCGGATGGACATCTCGATAGAAGGCAAGATATTCTTCGGCAACTTCGCCAAGACGCTCGTCAAACGCAGTCGATAACAAAATAACAACACTATAAGCACAAAAAGATTATGGCAAAAATTGGCAAGATTATCCAAATCGTTGGTCCGGTAATCGACGTGGCTTTCGAAGGCTCGGAAGAAGAACTGCCGAAAATCAACGATGCTCTGGAGATTACACGTCCCGATGGAATGACTCTGGTGATAGAATGCCAGCAGCACATCGGCGAGAATACGATCCGTTGTATATCGATGGAAACGACCGACGGCCTGACGCGCGGCATGGACGTGGTGAACACCGGACGTCCGATAATGATGCCCGCCGGCGAAATGGTCAAGGGCCGACTGCTCAACGTCATCGGCAAGCCCATCGACGGCCTGGCCGAGGTGACCAAGGAAGGCGGCAGCCCTATCCACAAGCCCGCGCCCAAGTTCGAGGAACTGTCGACCGAGTCGGAAATCCTCTTCACCGGCATCAAGGTCATCGACCTGATCGAGCCCTATGCCAAGGGCGGCAAGATCGGCCTCTTCGGCGGCGCCGGCGTGGGCAAGACGGTGCTTATCCAGGAACTCATAAACAACATCGCCAAGGGCCACAACGGCCTGTCGGTGTTTGCCGGCGTGGGCGAACGCACCCGTGAGGGCAACGACCTGCTGCGCGAGATGATCGAGTCGGGCATCGTCGACTACGGCCCCGAATTCAAGAAAAGCATGGAAGAGGGCCGCTGGGACCTCGACAAGGTCGACGCCGAGGCCCTGAAGAAATCGCAGGTGACGATGGTCTTCGGCCAGATGAACGAGCCGCCCGGCGCCCGCGCCCGCGTCGCCCTGTCGGCCCTGACGATTGCCGAGAGCTTCCGCGACGGCGACGGCACAGGCAGCGGCCGCGACATCCTGCTCTTCATCGACAACATTTTCCGATTCACGCAGGCAGGCTCCGAAGTGTCGGCACTGCTCGGCCGAATGCCGTCGGCAGTGGGCTACCAGCCGACGCTGGCCTCGGAAATGGGCGCCCTGCAGGAGCGCATCACATCGACCAAGCACGGCTCCATCACATCGGTGCAGGCAGTCTACGTGCCGGCAGACGACCTGACCGACCCGGCTCCGGCCACGACCTTTGCCCACCTCGACGCCACCACGGTGCTCAGCCGCAAGATCTCCGAGCTCGGCATCTATCCGGCCGTCGACCCGCTCGACTCCACGTCGCGAATCCTGACGCCGGAAATAGTGGGCAAGGAACACTACGAATGCGCCCAGAGAGTCAAGGAGATACTGCAGCGCTACAACGAGCTGCAGGACATCATCTCGATTCTGGGCATGGAAGAGCTCTCGGAAGAAGACAAGCTGGTGGTTCAGCGCGCACGCCGCGTGCAGCGATTCCTGTCGCAGCCGTTCTTCGTGGCCGAGCAGTTCACGGGCCTCAAGGGTGCCTTCGTGAAAATCGAAGACACGATAAAGGGCTTCAACATGATAATGAATGGCGAGCTCGACCAGTATCCCGAGGCGGCCTTCCACCTGGTGGGCACCATCGAGCAGGCCATCGAAAAGGGCGAAAGGTTATTAAAACAAGCAAACAATTAGTCAGATGAACAACGACCTGCATCTCGAAATAGTCACGCCCGTCAGGACTCTGTTCGACGAAGCCATAGGGTTGGTCGAGGTTCCCGGCCGCAAGGGACGCTTCACTGTGCTCCGAAACCATGCTCCGATCATTTCGATACTGGACAAGGGGACGATAAGGGTGCAGGCGAAGACCGGCACCGAACATCAGTTCGAATGTGCCGGCGGTTACCTCGAATGCAACAGAAACAAGGTGACTATTCTGCTCAATCAATAAGCTGTCCGACAGCTGCTAACCGGCCTAAGTCGCACAAGCCGCTATGGCGTGTGCGACTTTTTTATTAATATAGCCGAAATTAACTCCGAAATCGAACGAACACACAAAAAGGACACGTAACATGAAGCAAACCGAACTGTTCTGGCGCGTTTTCAACGAAGCCATAGCCGACTATCACAAGCACGACAATGTGGACGAACCGCTCCGAAACCCGTATGACAAATCGCAGATCGAGCATCTGCTCTATCACAAGAACTGGGTCGACACGGTCCAGTGGCACTTCGAGGACATCATCCGCAACCCCGACATCGACCCCAAGGAAGCCCTCGTGCTCAAGCGCCGCATCGACGCATCCAATCAGGTGCGGACGGACATGGTGGAATATATCGACTCCTACTTTCTGGACAAATACAAGGACGTCGAGGTCAGGCCCGACGCCCGCATCAACACCGAGTCGCCGGCGTGGGCCGTGGACCGCTTCTCGATACTCGCGCTGAAAATCTATCACATGAAAATAGACCGAACGCACCGACGTCGACGAGGCGCACCGCCAGGCCTGCGCCAGAAAGCTGGCCGTGCTCCAGGAGCAGCACGACGACCTCGCGACGGCCATCGAAGAACTGATAGACGACATCGAGAACGGGCGCAAATACATGAAGGTTTACAAGCAGATGAAGATGTATAACGATCCCAACCTGAACCCGGTCTTGTATAACAATAAAAAGTGATGCGCAAGATATTGGTAATCAGACTGTCGGCCATGGGCGACGCGGCAATGACCTCGCCCGTGGTCGACTCCGTCTGCCGCAGCCATGCCGACGTTCACGTCACGATGCTGAGCGACCCGATGTTCGAGCCCTTCTTTGCCCGGCATCCCAACTTCCGGTTCGTTGGCACCGACATCCGCAGGCAGCGCAGCGGCCTGGTAGGGCTGTGGCGGCTGTTCCGGACGCTGTCGAAAACCGACGACTTCGACACCGTGATAGACCTGCACGACGTGTTGCGGACAAAAGTGCTGCGCGCATTCTTCCGCCTCAGCGGCCGCAAGGTGTATGTGATAAACAAGGGCCGCAGCGAAAAGAAAGCCCTGACGCGCCTCGAAAACAAGGTCAAGGTGCAGCTCAAGCCGACCATCGAGCGCTATGCCGACGTGTTCGCCGCCGCCGGCCTGCCCACCGTGGTCGACACCTACCCGCTCAAGCGCGCCGGCCTGCCCGACAGCCTGCTGGCTCTGACCGGTCCCCACGACGGAGTGCGCTGGGTGGGCATATCGCCGTTTGCACAGCACATGGGCAAGGTCTACCCGCTCGACAAGATGGAGCGGCTCATCGAAATGCTCTGCTCCGACCGCCGGCTCAAGGTGTTCGTCTTCGGCGGCGGAAAGCACGAGAAGGCAATAGCCCAGACGTTCGAAAAGCTGTCGGACAACTGCGTGTCGATGGTGGGCAAGGTGTCGTTTGCCGAAGAAATGCAGCTGATGTCGCACCTCGACTGCATGGTGAGCATGGACTCGTCGGCCATGCACATCTGCTCGCTCTTCGGCACACGCGTCATCTCGGTCTGGGGCGCCACGCACCCCTATGCCGGCTTCCTGGGCTACAGGCAGTCGCCCGCCGACGCCATGCAGCTCGACCTGCCCTGCCGCCCGTGCTCAATCTACGGCAACAAGCCTTGCGCATCGGGCACAAAATATGACTGCCTGCAATATCCGCCCGAAGGCATCGCCGCACACGTCCACGAAGCCGTGTTCGGGCAGCGGCCCAAGCAATAGTAAACACTCAAACCCCAAAAAAACGGAGGAAATATGAAGACAGCTCTGTTGATAATCGACATCCAGAACGATTTTTTCACTGGTGGCGCCATGCCGCTGGTGGATGCGACCTCGGCGGCCATCAACGCCGAACTGCTGATGCAAAGTTTCCGCAACAGGGAGTTGCCGGTGATCTTTGTGCGGCATCAGGAAACAAGGCCCGGCGCCGAATTCCTGTGCTCGGCATCGGGCAGCGACTTCCACGCGCCCGTCAGGCCGCAGCCCGGCGAAAAGGTGGTGACCAAGCACACCCAGAACAGCTTCTGCGGCACCGACCTCAACGCATATCTGAAGTCGGAACGGATAACCGACATAGTGGTGTGCGGCATGACGACCCACAACTGCGTGGCGGCCACCGTGCGCGCCGCCCGCGACCTGGGCTACAACGTCACCGTGGCGGCCGATGCCTGCGCCACGATAGCGCTCGAATTCAACGGCACCACGGTGGACGCGCAGTCTGTTCAGGCTGTGGTGATGGCAGCCTTGCAGCACGGCGTGGCCCGCGTGGCCTTCACCCGCGACATCATCTGACGCGCGGAAGATTTCCCACCCCTTAGCAGCCTATTCCTCCATATTTCCGGCATATTCGAGCGATGTGGTGCTGAAGCGGCGCAGCATTCGGTTGAGCGCGGCGGAGCGGCCGGCGGTGGCCTTGTCGAGCAGGGCGTGGAAGCGCGGGCCGTGGTTCATCTCGACGGTGTGGCAGAGTTCGTGGA
>SAMEA3663209__coassemble_530_pt1 | contig 25678 bp, 22 predicted proteins | sample SAMEA3663209__metabat2_high_PE_010 | metagenome-assembled genome bin SAMEA3663209 (sample SAMEA3663209) | pig gut metagenome | biome: pig gut; feature: pig-associated habitat; material: faeces | place: China | collected 2013 | reverse complement strand
TCATTTTCGTCAAGTCGCGGTTGTAGACGTTCGGATGAATCCGATTCGACAAAAAGATATAAATCATATCGTACTCAGGATCAATCCAAAACAAGGTTCCACTAAAGCCGCTGTGCCCATACGACGATTCCGATGCCATGCATGTCACCGGGCTTTGGGCGCCGTTTTTGGTTTCCGGCTTGTCAAATCCCAAACCACGACGATTGTCATTGTTTTTTCTGGAAGTAAACATCGAAATTGTTGCACTGTCAATAAATTGAATCCCTCCGTAAGAACCGTTGTTTAGCAACATTTGGCATATTTTCGCAACGTTGTTGGCTGTTCCGAACAATCCGGCACTGCCGGCAAAGCCTCCCAAAGCGGCCGTCGTCGGGTCGTGCACAAACCCTCGTATCAAATCGTGGCGGAAATACGTATCGTTCTCAGTCGGAGCTATTTGCGAAATTTTCAGAGTCTTCCACGGATTGAAACATAATTTCTTAGCGCCAAGCGGATTGGCAAAATTTTCGGCAAACAATTTGTCAATCGTTTTGTTGTATCTTGCTTCAATCACTTTTTGCAACAGTATGAAATTCAGATCGCTATAACGATATTTTTTCTTGCCCACAACCTCGTTTCTGATTCGCTCATAAATCGAATCGCAGTATTGCTGCTTCATATACAATTGCGACGAAATTCGAATTTTGAACACGTCACTCGGAATGTTAGAAAATGCCGGTTTGAAGTAAATCGAATCGAAAACATAAAGACTATTGTCAATTTTTTTTGTGTATCCAATCTTCTTTTTATAACTATAAATCCGATTTCCATGCAACCTTGTAGAGTCGACAAAACAAAGCATCGTCGGTATCCCAGACGACAGACCGGACTGATGCAGAAGCAGTTCGTCAATTCTCAATTGTCGTTTGTCGGCAGGCACATCTATGCATGAGCCCAATTCTGTCGAACAGTCGAGCTTTTTATCGTCAAAAGCCTTCATTGTCAGTAGGGTAGTGGCGACTCCTTTGGTCACAGAAGCCAAATCGTAAATTGTGCTTGCCGTGACAGGCTCACCGCTCTCATAATCCAGATGGCCAAAACCCTTGCTAAAAATGATTCTCCCGTGGCGGGCTACCAAAATGTAGGCACCAGGCGCAGCTTTGTGCGAAATCATCTCATCTGCAATACCTTTTATCCTATTTAAAACATAAGGATCCATATCTGCCGCAAATGGCGGAGAGAATGCCAGTCTGGTTTTGGGTTGAGCCACGCCAAGATATTTGTTTCTCTTGAGTTGCATAGGCATTTCCTTGACTATCAAATCAATGCCATTGAACATAGCCTGCACGCATAAATCCGCATATATCGTTTCGTCAGACGGCAAGATGAAAATCGTCTTGAAAAACGTTGGCCAGTCCATCTGATCAAACTCAGATTTCCAGCCATCTGTCAACACCAAGATAAACTCAGTTTTGATATTTCTGATATTGATTTTTGAAACAATTTTAACCAGATTGCTCAGTTCTTCCGCATTGGAAACAATTGCAACATAATGAGTTATACGATTACTACCTGCCAATACCGACGGGTGGGCATTGAGTACGTTATCGGTATAGCGCGAAATGAGTTCGCAGAAATTTCCGTTTGCCTTGTGTCGTGCGTCAAAAACTCCTATTTCTGTCCGCTCTAAACTTGTAAAGGGCTGATAATTTATACTATAGCAAGCGATGGATTGCTCCTTTTTAAAATATTCTTCTTTTGAGTTTTCGGTTTTAGTTTGCGAATTTGATTGTAAACATAAAAATATGCTAAGGATCAGGCAAACAAGGTGTTTCATTGCAAACAGTCAGAAAAAAGGTTCCCCGGCACGCAGGGAACCTTTGAATTATCAGTGAGTCAAGATTTCGAGACCAGTCTCGGTCATCAGGAAAGTGTGCTCCCATTGTGCCGATGGCAAGCCGTCGCGCGTGGTGACCGTCCAGCCGTCTTTGCGATTCCATTCCACTTCGTATCTGCCCATATTTATCATCGGTTCAATCGTGAAAACCATTCCGGGAACCAGCAACATACCGGTGTTCTTTCGCCCGAAATGCGCAACCTCCGGCTCTTCGTGGAACGCAAGCCCAACGCCGTGACCGCACAAGTCGCGCACCACTGAATACCCGTTTTTTTCAGCGTACTGCTGGATTGCGTGCCCTATATCTCCCACAAAACTAAATGGTTTGGCAACTTCCATCCCAATGTGCAGACATTCAAGCGTCACGTCAACAAGTCTTTTTTTCTCAGGCGTTGTTTCGCCGATTATGAACATTCGGGACGCATCAGAGTAATATCCGTTAAGGATAGTCGAAACATCGACGTTGATAATATCGCCTTCTTTTAATATGACATCCGCACTTGGAATTCCATGACAAACGACTTCGTTTATCGACGTGCAGACACTTTTGGGAAAGCCTTCATAATTCAGCGGCGCCGGAATGGCTCCGTGGCCGACCGTATAGTCATAAACCAATTGGTCAATTTCGAGGGTGCTCATGCCTGCTTTGATCTCTTTTTCAATAAGATCCAAAACACCTGTGTTTATCACTCCGCTTTGACGTATGCCCTCAATTTGCTCGGGGGTTTTCAGCAATTCTCTGCTCGGAACCAAATGACCGTTATTCTGAAAAGACAGAATTCTTTTATCCAATTCTGTCATGGGTTGGCCAGCTATAAGCCGCCAATTTCTTTTAACTCTCATTTTATTATATGTTGTTTTTTATACATTTTACTGACTAATCTGCAAATTTCGCCGACTATGAAAACGACTGACGTCGCGACAATAATTATTATCCAGTCCCAAAGCCTTATTGGCGTGACACTGAACATCTTGCCGCCAAAGTTGATTATTATCGCTTGCACCAGCAGAATCATTATTGCAATGCTCACAAATCCTCTGCTTTTATTCATCGAATTTATTGCGCTGTGTTTTGATTTATATGCTTTTGCGTTGAACATGTTCCAAAATTGCATCATGACGAATATTGTAAAAAATAACGACAATTCATAGTCTGTCAGACCGCCGGAATCTTTTTGGATTTTTCCGGACAAAACGTCCGACAGCGACTCAACGCTATAGTTGTCAAGCAAATTCAATAAGCAAAGAAGTATTGCTACAAACATCAGTCCGACGCTGATTATAATGGATACCATCTTTTTAGATACAATATTGTCAGAAGTTTTTCTGGGTTTTTCTTTCATCACATCATGATGTGGAGGCAATGACGCCAAGGCAATTGCAGCAAACGTGTCCATTATCAGATTGACCCACAGCATCTGAGTGACTGTCAGCGGCGACTCATAGTCGCAAAACGAACCTATCAGAACTATCAGGCAGGCCGTGACATTTATCGTCATTTGGAATAGTATGAAGCGCTGAATATTCAGATACAGCGACCGCCCCCAAAGCACTGCGTTACAGATGCTTTTGAACGAATTGTCGATAATCGTGATTGCACTTGCCTCTTTGGCCACGGCCGTCCCGTCGCCCATTGAGAGGCCGATCTGAGCGGCATTCAAGGCAGGCGCGTCGTTAGTGCCGTCGCCCGTTACTGCCACCACTTCGCCATGCTTCTGGAGCATGCGAACCAGCCGTTCCTTGTCCATTGGCCTTGCACGCGACACGATTTTCAAATCATCAAGTCGTGCCAGCAATTCGTCGTCGCTGAGCGCGGAAAGTTCGGCGCCACTAATCATGCTTGCATCGCAATCCGTTGGTTGCCAAAGGCCTATCTGCCGCCCAACCTCTTTAGCGGTCGCCGGTGTGTCGCCCGTAACAATTTTGATTTTTATGCCGGCATCGATGCACTCCCTTATCGCTTCGGGAACTTCCTCACGAATCGGATCCGAAATCGACACTATTCCACTGAAAATAAGATTATTGAGCAGCAAATTGCCGCTGCTGTCGAAACACTCATTCTCATCTGTTACAATTTTATAGGCGAAGCCCAATGTGCGCATAGCCCTATTCTGACATTCGAGCAAAGAGGTTTCAATATTATTCTTGTAATCAGACAATTGCAAGCATTCGTTGCCACAGACATTGATTGCTGAGCAATGCTTCATCACAATCTCTGGCGCGCCTTTGACATAAAGTATTTTCTGACCGAGTTCGCTCGAACGGACCACCGTGGCCATATATTTTTTTTCAGTCGTAAAAGTGCTTTGGTAAATGATTTCCGAACTTCCGCGAACTGATTCATAATCAATGTTTTTTTTCAATAACCACATCAAAAGTGCAGCTTCGGTAGGATTGCCGATAGGCTTGAACTTGGCCGAACTTCGGTCAATGTATGCTGTTGAGTTTATTGAAATATTCTCGATGATCTTCTTCGATTCCGAATCGTCAGATAAAGACTGGTTTGTGCCCAAACAACAGAAATTTGTTTGGGCGACCGTCATCTGATTTTGTGTCAAAGTGCCGGTTTTGTCGGTGCAAATTACGGTTGCAGCGCCCATGGTTTCGCAAGCGTGCATTTTTCGAACCAAGTTGTTGGATAGCAACATATTACGCATACTCAGAGCTAAGCTCAAAGTGACGCTCATTGGAAGCCCTTCGGGAACAGCTACTACAATCACAGTCACGGCCATCATGACAGAATTTAAAATACAATGAGTCATGCCAAGCATTGTAACGGCTTCAGTTTCAGATAAGAAAATATAAATTCTGCCAAAAATTATCAGCCCTGCAATCACGTAACTTGCAATCGTTATCTGTTTGCTCAACTTGTCGAGCTGGATGTTGAGCGGCGTTTTAACATTGTTCTCGATTTGCGCGCCCTTGTAGACTTTTCCATATTCGGTGGCGTCGCCCACCTTCGTAACTCGCATTAAACCATGGCCTTCGATAACCGTAGAGCCTCGATAGACCATATTCGACGGATATGTCGCTTCACGGTCGTTGGCCGAGGGGATGAGCGATTTGTGCGCCATGGGTTCGCCCGTCAGGGAACTTTCGTTCACATTCAACGAAATTGCCTCAAGAAGTTCGCCATCGGCCGGAATTTCGTCACCGGTATCTAATATAACTACGTCACCCACAACTATTTCCTGCCTTGACACTTCGGTCGCTTTTGCATTTCTGATGACTTTGACCCCTTGCTCGTCGTTTGTTTTGTTCAGAATTTCGAACTTGCGTTTCGCATTCATTTCGAAGCAAAATCCCACGCCGACAGCCAAAATTATCGATATGAAAATGCCAACCGGTTCCAGATATGCCGCTGTGGTTGCTGTTTTATGATAAATTTCATATGTAGCAACGCCAACAGAAAGAAACATGGCGACAATGAGAATGACTATAAGAGGATCGGTAAATTTGTTAAGCAACTCTCTGTAAATAGGCGTTTTGGCTGGAGGTGTCAGAACATTCGAGCCATGAAGAGAACGGCTTTCTGATATTTCCTCATCTTTTAAACCTTCAAAATAATGTTTTTCCATTGATTTATATCGTCTTAAGTGTTGTTGGCGTTGTTGACTACAAAATTATAAAATCAACAATGCGTATAGGCTTAAAAAATGTAAAAGAAATTGCAGCATAGTCAGTTGCAAGTCAAATTTATTTGCTCAAACAACTTAGCGTATGCTAGCGCTTTCTTTTCGAGTTTGAGCGGATACGCCCTTGACGATGACGGCATTCTGAACAACGAAATCGCTTTGCCGTCAACTTCAAAACCAACACATTTGCCCACCTTCGGCTGCGCGATTCCAAAATATTCCGCGCACAATTCAGACGACTTTCCACCAGTGCAAACAATTGATTTGCACTCGGGTAATTGACGTAAAAGTGACTTAATATCAGTCTGTTTGACAACTTTCAGGTCGCTATCCGAAGCCGTTCCCTTAGTGCGAATCACTTCCGCTGCTGTATCATAAAAAGCTATGCCGATGCTCGTCGCAAAATCTATGATTTTAGTGCGATCAAACACTTTCTTTCCATCAACCTCAAAATGCTTCGCATCATCAAAAAAAACAAGCCCGAAAATTCTCCACATATCATTCTGAAAATTAGGATAATAGAAATCCATCGACCAGCGTTCGCGACTTGGCGGAAAACTCCCCAAAAACAATGCCTTAGAATTCTGTGGCAAAAACGGCTGCAAAGGATGCTTTTCTGTCATCATAACAATTGAATTTTTATGCATCAATTTTCAAACAAATATCTATAAATTATGGACATCTTTGCAAGGAATAATATTTTCTATGCAGATATGAACGACAGAATGTTCCCGCACTATAAGTTCTCGATCTTAGAACCATTTGCAAATAAGATAGTTGCATTCACAACCTTAGGCAGCCAAGGCGTGCACACCGATCTGAACCTCCGAAACGAAAACGGACCGCAAAATAGGGTAGAGCTATCTCAGACAATTGGTTTCGACGTTGCACGGATGGTGACGCCGGAACAGACTCATAGTTGCAATGTAGTCGCTGTGTCTGAGGAGGATGCGGGTAGGGGAGCCTTGTCGGTCGACTCGCGTATACCCGATACGGATGCCCTGATTACAAATTGCAAAAACATTCCGCTAATGATTTTGACGGCAGACTGTGTTCCGATTGTTATGTACGACACAAAGAACAACGCAATTGCGGCAATTCATGCCGGCTGGAGGGGTACCATTGCAAAAATCACCATCAAAACAATCGAACTGATGGCCGAAAAATATGGATCTGAGCCCGAAAACATATATGTTGGTATCGGCCCGTGCATTGGCAAGCATTGTTTTGAAGTCGATTCGGACGTGGCAGAAAAGTTTGCAGAAATACCGGAATGCGTCAACTGGGTTGCGAACAGAAATAAGTTTTTGATAGACCTTCAAATGGCGAACAAAATATTCATGAACAAAATTGGCGTCCATTCGCATAATATTTGTACGATTGAAGGATGCACACATTGCAATCATGATGATTTTTATTCCTATCGCAGAAATCCCGGCAATTCGTTTAGGATGGGAACTGGAATTGTGTTGTCGGCATAACATATATGTTATATTTGCATTAGGTTTATATACGCGAAATCATACGATGAAAAAAAAAGTAGTCTTTATCATAAATCCCAAGTCAGGCATCGGGAAAAAAAGTATCGTAGAGAAAGAGATTACTACCGAAATTGATACCGAATCGATTGATTTTGAAATAATTCACACAAAATATCGCGGTCACGCCAAAGAAATTGCCGAACGTTTTTCCGGCAAGACTGACGCTATCGTTGCCGTTGGAGGTGATGGTACCGTAAACGAAATCGGCTCTGCCTTAGTGGGTTCGGAGACTGCGCTGGCCATCATACCGGTCGGGTCGGGCAACGGCCTGGCCCGCGAATTGAACATTCCCTTGCGTACAAGTCAGGCAATATCCGTCATTAACAATATGTACACAAGGAAGATAGATGTCATGAAACTCAATTCATATTACTCATTAAATGTGGCCGGAGTCGGGTTCGACAGCTTTATAAGTCACAAATTTTCGACAGTCAAAAGACGCGGCCCACTGCAATACATGAGATTGATCACACAAGAGTTTCCGGCCTACAAATCGCAAGAATACACGTTAAACATTGACGGACACTTCTTTAAGCGGAATGCTTTTCTGATAAGCTTTGCAAATTCGGCGCAATGGGGAAACAATATCCGCATCTCGCCAAACGCCCAGGTCGACGACGGCCTGATTGACGTCTGCATAGTCGCCAACTTCCCGAACTATGCCGTGCCGGCACTTCTGGTATCGTTGCTGGCACAAGCAATCGACAAAAATAAATATGACGAAATAATACATGCAAAAGAAGTGGAACTCATGAACGAAGAGCCGTTGCTTGGCCACGTCGACGGCGAACCGATTATGATAGAGCCACATAGCAAAATATCAATCCTACCGCTGAGCTTGAATGTGGTTGTCCCGGACGAGGAGTTTTTCAAAAGCTCCATTTTCAGCCCATTGCGCGAAATCATACCTCAATTTCAGCAATTCCAGCAACAAATATCACAATTCCCCTTCACCAAAATCAAGCAATAAAATAACTTTATAGTTGACCGATAAAACGGCCGAACTATAAAGTTAAATAACTGATTATAAATATTGATTTATTCGGTTTCGGCCTTAGCGTCACCGACATTCTCATCGGCAACGAGAGGATTTGTCTGCTTACCGACGGGCTGAAGCGAAACGGAATTGATTATGCTCAGCAATCCTGACACGAAATTCTCAAAATCTTCCTTATATAGGAAAATCTTATGTTTGTCATAAACAACATTGCCTTTTTCGTCTGTTATTTTCCTGCTTTCGGTGATTGTGATAAATCGGTCATTATTTTTTGTCTCTTTTTCGTCAAAAAAATATGTCCTTTTACCAGCTTTGACCGAAACTGTTTTCAACTTGCCGTCTTTAGTAAGTATTTTGCCGCTGCTTAATAAATTGCCGTCCATGACCAATAGTTGTGTTGATTAGTGTATTCCTTAATGATTTTCATCGATACAAAAATCTGTTTTTTTCATATCACAAACAAATCAATTCTGATATTTTCAAATCACCGGACATATAAAAAATAACGTTCACAATTTTTAGTGGTTTTCGTTGCCGTCGCTAAGGTAAAAGTGATACTTTTGCGCCGTCAAAAACATAAACAAAGGTTCTTTAAAATGCTAAGTAGAAGATTGCTCAGAGTGAAGGTGATGCAGACGGTTTATTCGTATAGCCAAAGTGGCGAGCAGACACTCGATGCAGCCGAAACAGAATTGTATCACAGCATCTCAAAATCTCATGAATTATATCATGCTTTGCTGTTATTCCCAATTGCGTTAGCCGATTATGCACAAAAACGCATCGAGGCAGGGCGCAACAAAATCAGGCCCACGGCCGATGAAATGAATCCCAATCTGCGCTTTGTGAACAACAAATTGATTGCGCAACTCCGTGAAAATGAATCTTTGCTGAGTTATGTCGATTCGACAGGCTTGTCGTGGGTCAACAACGAAGATTATCTTTCCAAATTTTTCAACAATCTCATCGCCTCCAAGTTCTACACCGACTATATGACCATGAGCGATGATAGCTACGAGGAAGATAAAAAGTTCATAATAAATCTGATTTCTAAGCGTTTGGCGTATGACGAAATGTTCTACGAAACGATGGAGAACACGAGCATCTATTGGAACGACGAAATAGAATTCATCATAAGCATAGTTACAAAAACGATTAAAGACTTCAATATCAATTCAAAAGCTGACCAGCCATTGCTACCCGAATTCAAGGATAAGGAAGACGCCTTGTTCGTGAAAATGCTTTTCCGAAATGCCATCGCAAACAATTTGGCAGCTTTGGAACTGATAAAAAAGTTCTCCCAAAACTGGGATGCCGAGAGAGTTGCGCTGCTCGATGTCATTCTGATAAGACTCGCCATGGCAGAAATCGAATCGGTGCCCGACATTCCCATCAAAGTAACTATGAATGAATACATTGAAATTTCAAAATACTACTCGACCGAAAAAAGTCATATTTACATCAATGGAATCTTGGAAAAGATCATCAATTATTTGGTTGAGAATAAAAAGATTTTGAAGGAGCGTTTGCCACAAGCATAGCACATAAGCGATGATAAAAATCGGAGTTCTTTTCGTACTTTTGACGATGCTTGCTGCTTGCGGCAACCGTGGTCGGACCAAGGCCAGCAAGCCCGACAAAGCAAGCGAAGCTTCCTTTGAGATGGACTCGGAAATGTTTGATTTGGGGGACATTAAGTATGGAGAAATAGTCGGCAAGAAAATTCGATTTGCGAACAACGGTTCGGATTATCTGCAAATTTTTGAAATAGAATCAGGATGTGCCTGTACGACAGTAGAATGTAGGCAAAAAATGCTGTTACCAGGGAGCACCGGAACTTTGAACGTCATCTTTGACACCAAAGGGCTGCGTGGAAGGCAATTCAAAACGATTTTGATCCGAACCAATTGTGGCAGAGAGCCTAAGAGATTATCTTTTTCGGCAAATATTATAAATGAATAACACAAAAATAAAATGAACATTTTTTTACAAGCAACTCCGGCAGCTCAAGGCAGTGGCTGGATGCAATTCGTTCCGTTCCTATTGATAATTGTTGTTTTCTATTTTTTCATGATTCGCCCACAGCAGAAACGACAGAAGGAACTGAATAAATTCCGTGACTCACTCAAAAAAGGCGACAAAATCGTGACCACCGGCGGAATGTATGGCAAAGTTGCCGAAATAAAGGAAAACCGCATCGTGGTCGAAATAGCGGAAGGCGTGAAAGCCACTTTCGACAAGTCAGCCATCGTGATGGATATGAGCGACGCAACGCCTGCGAAGTAATTATCTGACAAAAAACTATATTTGTGGCCATTGATTGCAGAAGTGTAATTGATGGCCATTATTTTTTTATAGTGAGATGTATAATCAACTGAAAACAAAGACAATAACACAACTCAAGCGTTTGCTGAAAAACAAGAATTTCACTATATTCTTAGTTTTTTTCGTCATTTCATCATTCATTTGGTTTCTCAACAAACTCCGCGACGACTACGTTGTAGACTATAGGTTAGAATACAACTGCACGGATATTCCGGCATATTATTTCGTCGATGTCGATAGTTTACAATTGATTAATATTTCCATCAAAGCCGATGGATTCAATCTACTAAGACTAAAGTTTTCGAAACAGCCGAAGTTATCTGTAAACATATCAAAATTACCACATTACAGAGTGAACAATAATTTTGGTGCATATCTGATTCCCAATAGAATAGGCTCGGAAATTGCGTCACTTTTACCAAGCGGCATAAATCTCGAAGGCTTCAACGTGGACACTGTTTACATAAGATTGCTCAACATCAAACGCAAATTTGTTCCTGTAAAGCCGAAACTTGACATAACAGTTGACAAACAGTACACGTATTCGAGCCCGATAGTTGTAGAGCCTGATTCCGTATGGATTTCAGGCACAAACAATTACATCGACACCATCGAATATGCGCCATTGATGCCGCTAAGCAGAGTAGGGCTGCGCGACTCGCTGAGCGTGAAGCTGGCTTTCGACTTGCCTTCAAAAGTCAAACTAAGTTCACAGGAAGCAAAAGTGAGCATTAATATTGAACCAATTATGGAACGAGCTGTCAATGTGATGGTTACGGCAAAAAACATTCCTTCGGAGTATTCATTTCACTCTTTCCCGATTTCAGTAAAAGTGGTTTCAAAAGTCGGATTTAGCAGCTACGAACAAGTTGACCCTGAGCAATTTGACGCTTATGTCGATTTCGATGGAATGACTTTGGGCAGCACGCCAGCAAAGATGAAAGTTAAGGTGAATTGCAAAACGGACAAGGTTAAAAGTTTCACATATTCACCGCTTTTTGTTGAATATCTATTGGAACGTAAACGATGACAAAACAGAAATTAGTCGGCCTGACGGGTGGGATAGGCAGCGGCAAAACGACCATTGCCCGTGCATTTGAAGCACTCGGTATTCCGGTGTACAATTCGGACAATAGAGCCAGAATACTATCTGATAATCACCCGGATATAATAAATGGACTAAAAAGAATATTTGGTGATGACATTTACATTGGCAATTGCCTTCAACGCAATCGAGTCGCTGAAATTGTCTTCAATGACAAAAAAAAACTTAGTGAAATCAATCATATCATCCATCCAATAGTCCAGAACGACTTCCATGCATGGGCTGCCGCTTATGATGACTATCCGTATGTTTTAAACGAAGCGGCTGTTATGATAGAAAATGAATTACATAAGCAATTTAATAAAATAATTTTAGTTATTTCGCCTGTCGTGATGCGCGTCGGGCGTGTCGCAAAGCGCGACGGACTGCCCGAAAACGCTGTGTATTCAAGAATAAATTCGCAAATGAGCGACGACGAAAAAAAACTTTTTGCAGATTACATAATAACAAGCGACGATCACAATTACATTATTCCACAAATTTTGGAAATAGACAAAGAATTAAGAAAACAATATTAAATACTTGAAAATGGGATTTTTAGGGGCATTACTTGGAGCCGGAATTGGTTGGTGGCTTGCCGGACCGCTGGGAGTCTTGGTCGGGGCATGGTTGGGCAGCTCAATAAATACGGGCGTGATGTCGAACGACGACACGCCTTTCGGTTCCGATCGGCAAGCTAAAGGCGGCTTCATAGCGTCGTTGATGGTTCTGATAGCAGCCGTGATTAAAGCCGATGGCCATGTGAGGAAAATTGAGCTGGATTATGTTAAGTCAAAGCTGGTCGCTTTGCTTGGCGTTGAAACAGCGCAAGAAGCTGTGCTTATGCTTCGCGACATACTGAAAAAAGATATTAACATTCAGGAAGTCAGCCTGCAGATCAGAGTGAATCTCGACTACTCGAGCCGTTTGGAATTGATGCACTTGCTGATGGGTATCGCTCAAGCCGACGGAGTGATATCAAACGAGGAATATAATATCATAAAAATAATTGGCTTTAACCTTGGCATTTCGAGTGGTGACATGAATTCGATCTTGAATATGTTCGGAAGCACCAAAAACACAGTCGACTCGGCATACAAAGTCCTTGAAATTGAACCTACTGCAACCGACGACGAAGTCAAGAAAGCATATCGGAAATTAGCCATGAGATTTCATCCAGACAAAGTGGCCGGACTCGGCAAGGAGATTCAGGAAAGTGCCAATGATAAATTCCGAAAAGTTCAGGAAGCATACGAAATGATAAAAACATCAAGGGGAATGAAATAATCAGGCCATAATTTTTCAAAAATGGAAGTCAGATTCCAAAAAAAATTACTTTTGCAAACCAAAAACGAAACTTATAAAAATCATGCTGAACGGAATATTGTCAATTACAGGACAGAGTGGCTTATTTAAATTAGTATCGCAAGCTAAGAACTCTATTATTATAGAGTCTCTTATCGACGGGCATCGCATGCCGGCGTACCCGTCGTCGCGCGTCAGTTCGTTGGAAGACATCTCGATGTATACCGAAGATGGCGACATCAAACTCGAAGAAGTTTTCCTGAAGATATTTGATTTCACCAACGGAGCCAAAGCCATTGACCCTAAATCAAATCCTGACGAGTTAAAATCCTATATGGAAAAAATCCTTCCAAATTATGATAAGCAACGCGTTTATGTTTCCGACATCAAAAAGTTATTTACGTGGTATAATCTTTTGGTTGAGAAAAACATGATCAAGAAAAAGGAAGAAAAAGAATAGCAAACATAATCGAACCAAAAGAGGTAGACTGACAAAAGCCGGTCTACCTCTTTTTCATTAAAATAGTGGCGACTGCCTTGTTTTTACAACACAAGATCCGCAACTTGTGCCCTGACAAAACTCACCAATTCTTCAGGTGAAATTTTGATTTGAAGGCCACGAATCCCCGCGCTAATATAAATGTATTCGTGTTCAACCGCCGATTCGTGAATGTAGGTCGGAAATAACTTTTTCATTCCAATTGGCGAGCATCCGCCTCGAATATAACCTGTTTGCGGCAACAATTCCTTGACGGCAAGCATTTCTGCACTTTTATTCCCCGAAATCTTCGCAGCCTTCTTGAGGTCAACTTCGTCGCCACCGGGAATTACACATACGAATAACCCATTGCGATCACCGCGCAGAACCAGCGTTTTAAAAACAGTTTCAATATCTTCATTCAGCAGTTCGGCAACATGTGTGGCCGCTAAATTTGATTCGTCAACCTCATAGGCAACTAATTCATAGCTGATTTTTGCCTTATCCAGCAAACGCGCCGCATTTGTTTTTGTGTTTTTCATATAGTTACAGATAATCCATCGTACGATAGGAAAACATTTTCTGGCAGTTCTTTCTGAACGTCGTCGTGCAAACCTATTTCGTGGCAAAAATGAGTCAAATAAGCTTTCTCAGGTGCCACCTCGCTGATAATTTCCAATGCTTTGTTTAATGAAAAATGAGACATGTGCTCAGTCCTTCTTAAAGCATTAATCACAAGAATTTTACAGCCACATATTCTTTTAATCGTTTCTGTAGGGATAAAACTGGCATCAGTTATGTAAACTATTTCATTTTCAATTACGTATCCTGATATTGGCAGTTTACCATGCATAACTCTGATTGGTTCAATTAAAGTCCCGTTTACATGGAACTGTTTCATTTCATGGTCAACCAGTTCTAATTTGGGCGTGCCAGGATAAGGTGTTGCACCAAAAGCGTAGCTCAAATTGGTCTTTATCGCTTCTATCACATGCTTTTCGGTGTAAACGTTTACACTTCTTCGCATCGCATAATTGATGCCCCTGACATCGTCCATGCCTCCGACATGGTCGTAATGCTCGTGAGTTATCAAAATCGCATCCAACTTCGACGTCTCGGTGCGCAACATCTGACATCGAAAATCAGGACCGGCATCCACCAGAATTTTGGTTTCATCCGAACAAATCAACACAGAAGACCTCAAGCGTTTATCTTTTGGATCGGTCGATTTACAGACTTGACAATTACAACCAACAATCGGCACTCCCTGAGAGGTGCCGGTGCCTAAGAAAATTAGCCTCATCGTCATTCAAATTTTCAGTTGAACAAAGTTATAAATTTTTCAATTCATGTGAAATTCACTATTTATCGCAAATAACACCCAAAGTTTACATAACAGTAAATAAGTCGTAATGTGGTTATATTCAATAATTTATATATATATATTTAAATTTATTATTTAATAAAAACGGAACAAAGTTATAGAAATAGAATTAAAATGCAGTAAACCAATATATAAAACACATATAATCAGGCAAATAGGTCTAAAATAAAATGTGGTTAATATAGTTATGGTGGGGTTATTAATGGGTTAGGTAAACTATGATTAGTTTACAGCAGATTGTCGAATTCGTGTTGTTTGGTTTTACAAAAAAAACACTATATTTACAATGTAAACATGTAAACCAAGATTGCTATGAAAGAGCGTTTGGAGCGGATTTTACGCCGTTATAAATTGAATCAGAAAGAGTTTGCAGAAAAAGTGGGCATTAATAAATCTACTTTGTCACATATTTTTTCCAAAAATGGCAGGGGGGGGAATTTAAGCCAAAGTACTTTAGAAAAAATTGTTTATACGTTTCCAGACATAAACATGAACTGGCTGCGAGACGGCATGGGCGAAATGCTACGCTCTAATGCTGCCATGGTCAGCCAAACAACTATAGATTTTAATGACAAACAAGTTCAAGAACCTGTCAAGGCTGCAATTGAAGAACCATTCGTAAATAATGAATCTGAGCAAAAAGCGGTCGAGAATGGAATTGATAACGAGACAGAACATTCTAATATAGAAAGACTTAATAAGTTGCCATTGCAGGAATTTAATGAAAAGAAGATTCGCAGAATTGTCATTTTCTATACAGACAACACCTTCACAGATTATCTACCAGAAAAATAGTCAATGGCACGAATAAGCAAATGTTTCATGAAAGCGTTATCTTTGATGCAAGCATTGACGGCGAAAAATTATTTGTAAACCAACATAATTTACTAAATTGAAAAAATTTACAAATGACTTCACGCTTGTTGAAGTCGGTAGTTTACCCGATAGTTGCATGAAGTTGATTCTTCAATCACCTTCCAATTTACCAATTATCAATCCCGGTCAATTTGTAGAAGTACAAACCCCGGACAGCTCAAAAACATTTTTGAGACGACCAATTTCAATCCATGATGTAGACTATACCAAGAATCGCTTGATTCTTTTGGTAAAAACAGTTGGCGAAGGCACTAAATCATTGAGCAACTTATCAATAGGAAGCACATTAAATTTGGTTTATCCTCTTGGCAACGGTTTTGATGTTTCTAATGTTAAACACCCATTGCTAATAGCAGGAGGCGTTGGAATTGCTCCAATGATGTATTTAGGTAAGTCACTGAAGCAAAACGATGTGGAAGTCAACTTCTTATTTGGCGCCAAGTCATCATCTGGCCTTCTGCTTGAAGATGAATTTAGAAAAGTGGGCAACCTTTATTGCACAACAGAGGATGGATCGGCCGGCACCCAAGGATTTGTCACGCAACACGCTGAAATTGAGAAATTGGGAATCGATTACGATTCTGTATTCGTTTGTGGGCCAATTCAAATGATGAAAGCCGTGGGCAACATTGTAAAACAAAAAGATGTGACTTGTTACGTTTCGTTAGAAAATACCATGGCTTGCGGAATAGGAGCATGCTTGTGTTGCGTAACTGATACAGTTTCCGGCCATAAATGTGTATGTACTGAAGGTCCGGTTTTTGATATAAAGGATTTGAAATGGTAAAAACAGAAGTGAATTTAAACGGATTGATATTGAAGAATCCGGTAATGACTGCATCCGGCACTTTCGGATACGGTTTGGAGTATGATGATTTTATGGACGTGTCGTCGTTGGGAGGAATAATAGTCAAGGGAACCACACTAAACCCACGCGAGGGTAATCCCTATCCGCGACTGGCCGAAGTAAAACAAGGCATGATTAATGCCGTTGGTTTACAAAATAAAGGCGTAGATTATTTTTGTAAACACATCTATCCATTGGTTTACAATTATAAAACCAATGTATTGGTCAACGTTTCCGGCTCTTGCATAAGCGACTATGTGTCAACTGCGGAAAGAATCAATGAATTGGAAAATATTCCCGGCATCGAATTAAACATATCATGCCCAAATGTAAAAGAAGGTGGCATGGCGTTTGGAACTTCTTGTGAATCTGCACAAAAAGTAGTCGAGGCGGTACGACAGGTGTACAAAAAACATCTGATGGTAAAGCTATCTCCCAATGTTACAAACATTTCCGAAATAGCCATTGCAGTTGAAAGCGCAGGAGCTGATTCCGTATCTTTAATAAATACAGTATTGGCGATGGCCATAAATTCAGAAACCAGACGACCTGTTTTGTCTACTATCACCGGCGGGTTGTCGGGACCAGCTATAAAGCCAATCGCATTGAGAATGGTTTGGCAAGTGTCAAAAGCGGTCAAAATTCCAATAGTTGGACTTGGAGGAATCATGACTGCAGCCGATGCCATCGAATTCATGTTGGCAGGAGCAAGTGCAGTTGAAATTGGAACCGCTAATTTCATCGATCCAGCGATAAGCGCAAAAATAGTTGCCGGTATTATAAATTATTTGGAACGACACAATATTTCTGATGTCAACTCTATTATCGGCGGTCTGATTGTATAAGTTTTATGCTGTATGGCGAGATTTAATCATTTGCGTATCTGCTTTGTAGTTGTATTGACTGCAGTTTCGCAGCAACTATTTGCAGTTAATTATGTTAAGTTAAGCAATGCTTCATCATGCTCGCTTTTAACTTGTTCACCAGGCGAAGAGTTATATTCTGCTTTTGGGCATAGCGCCTTACGCGTAAAAGACGATTCGCTGGGCATTGATTTAGTCTTCAATTACGGTACGTTCAACTTTAATACGCCCAATTTTTATTTGAAATTCATAAATGGCGACTTGAATTATATGCTTGCAGTTTCTATTTATGAGAATTTCATACTTAACTATGGGTACAGCAAGCGAGGCGTGGTCGAAACAGAATTGATCTTGAGTCATAAGCAAAAACAAGAATTGTGGAATCTTTTGCTTGACAATTCTCAACCCGAGAATCGTTATTACAGATATGATTTCTTTTTTGACAATTGCGCAACTCGCATTCGTGATATTGTCTTTAAATCCACTGATTATCAAGGCATTGAAGCGAACACAACAGAGACTTTTAGATCGTACCTTCACAAATACGTGGACAAAAGTGGCTGGACTGCACAAGGCATAGACCTTCTATTGGGAATGAAAACAGACAAAACGATCACCAAGAGTCAGACTGCATTCTTGCCGGACTATCTCCAAAGCTACTTCTTGGAACGCGGAATAGTATCGGAACCGGTTGAAATATTGAAATGCAAAATTCCCAAAACATCAAACTCTGCCTTTTCACCGTTGTTTGCAGGAATATTAGTATGCTTTTTATCTGTAATTTCTTTGATATTATATCATTTCATGAAGCCAATCTCTATAACTATTGATAATATCATTCTAATATCATGTTGGCTGTTGGGTGATTTATTGATTTTTCTGTGGTTTTTCACCAAACATACAGTGACTCAGAATAATCTGAACATACTCTGGGCTTCGCCATTGCTGATTTTTACTATTGTATTTTCACTTTGCGGCAACGCTAAATTATTAAGAATCACATCAATAGTAAATTCTGCAACAAATATAGCTTTCTTTGTTCTTGCACTGATAAATATCCAATATTTTCCTGCTATTGCTTATTTGTTTTCGTTGGCAATTATTGCTATTCACTTAAAATATATTTTAGCAAAATAATGTGGCGGTTCATTATCAGATTTACAATTATATGGTGTGTTCTAATCATACTTTTCTTTGCTAAATTCAAATTTGGTGGTGAAAAAGAAACTGATAATCGTAAATTTGATGCTACTAATATAGCTGAATATCAACCGTTTTTCATTCGGAATAATCCTGACACTACATTCGCTGAAATTAAAAAAGCGGTTGAAAAATTCCTGAAAACAGAGCACCTAAAAGGTGGGGCATCAGTTTGCATTAGTTATAATGGACGGTTAGTGTATGCGCAAGGCATAGGAAATGCGAATAGTCATTCAGAAATACAACCTTTCAACACATTTAGAATAGCAAGTGCCTCAAAATTGGTAACTGCAATTGGTGTTATGAAAATGGTAGAGGACAATGAAATTGATTTAAATCAGACAGTTTTTGGAGAAAATGGCATACTAAATGTTGAGCGATACAGCTATTATAAAGACAGAAGAATCGAAACGGTGTGCGTCCGCCAGCTGCTCAACCATTCAGGAGGCTGGACGTCTCGATGGGGCGATCCGATGTTCATGCCGCATGTGATTGCAAACGAGCAGAACATTTCGTTGCCTATTGACATAGCTGACATCATCAGATTCATGTTGGGCAAAAAACTTCATTTTCAGCCAGGTACAGGCTCTGCCTACTCAAATTTCGGCTTCGGTATTTTAGGCGAAATCATAACCGAGAAATCCGGGATTCCATACGAACGCTACATAAAATCAAACATACTTTATCCTTTGGGAATTTTCGACATGCACATCGGTTTTTCCCATCCGGAAAAGCGTTTGGCATACGAAGTGTCTTATTATGAAGAAGATACTTCACTTATTGTTGAAGATTATGCTGTCAATGGGAAATTTGTGCGGAGGCCTTATGGTGGGTCTGATATCCATACATTAGGCTCGGCAGGTGGTTGGGTTGCAAGCTCAATTGATCTGATTAAAATCATGATGGCAATTGATGGCTTTAAAAATGTCCCTGACATATTAAAAGAACAGACTTTAGACACCATGATTGCCACCGATGACAACAGATTTGACCCGATCGGTTGGCGTGGAATCGATGGAGAATTCTGGTTTCGCACAGGGACGCTTGCTGCGACTTCGGCGATTATGGAGCGTCGGCCGGACAACATTTGTTATGTCGTGCTGTTGAACGCTTCGAACAGCAAAGGCCCGACACTTGCAACCAAATTGCGGAAAATAATGGATGACGCGATATTGAAAGTGAAGGACTGGCCGCAATACGATCTGCTGGAATCGGACACGAGTTGGACCGACTTCAAGAAAAGAATGTCCGAGTGATTATTCGGTCCAAATCTCCCACGAACGATCTGCTTGTAAATAAAGCATTTCCAAACCATTTTTAGTCTTTGCACCTTGTTCGGCGGCTTTTTTCAAAAAAAGAGTTTCGTCAGGGTTATATATCAAGTCAAATGCTACATGATTGCTGGTCAGATAATTATACGGTATTGCCGGACACTCGTTTGTTTTGGGAAACATCCCGAGTGGCGTGGCATTTACTATGATTAGATGACTTTTAATCACTTCGTCGGATAAGTCGTTGTATGTTAACTTGTTGTCACAAGGGCGGCGCGACACATACTTAAATTCGACTCCTAATGTTTTGAATACCGAAGCCACTGCTTTTGAGGCTCCTCCTGTTCCCAAAACTAATGCCTTGGTGTGCTGACTACACAGCATAGGTCTAATCGAGTTCATGAAACCATAGACATCACTGTTAAACCCGATGAGTTTCCTGATATTTCCTTCGTAAGTGACTTTGACCACATTGACTGCGCCAACCGAGGCTGCCGATTCGTCCAAACCATCCAAATAGGGGATTATCTGTTCTTTATACGGTATCGTTACATTAAGTCCTGATATGGCTTTATTTTCCAGCAAATGCGGAAGTTGATCAATGCTTTCGATTGCGAAGAGACTATATTTCCCATCGATATGCTCCCGTTCGAACTTTTGAGTAAAATATTTTTGAGAAAATGAGTGACCGAGCGGAAAACCAATCAGACCGTATTCTTTCATATTTTGATGTATTTTTTGATTATCGGATTTATGTCCGGATGCATAAGCATTTCCTGAGCTTCTTCAAGCAAGTCTTCCAAATGAGAGCTGTCTATCAGAACTGCTGACTTTAAACATTGTCTTGCGGCAAAGACATTGTCATAATAATAGAACTCGATGTATGCTTCTAAATACTTGAGTGCCACATTATTAAATCCATATCTTGCCTTATTGTCGATCATGAACAATTTGATGTTAAATTGGTTATGATTCGCTTTAATCTTGAAAAGTTCAATCCAGGCCAGTACTTCGTTCGGATTTTTCTTGATTCCCTTCTTTAATGATTTCTCAGCCTTTTCGTAATCTTCCAAAACGATGTAGCCATGGGCCATCGAAAAATAATAATCGGCGTCTTCGGGATTGATCTTTATCGCTTTCTCGATTGCTTCGATTCCTTCGGCCGCACGGCCAATGCTGATCAGAAATGCTGAGAAAACGTAATATGAGTCGGCATTATCTGGGTCTTTATTTATTGCAGCCTGCAAATATCTGATTGCCAAATCATTTTCTCCCAATTGTTCCAAACAATACCCGATGTGTTGGAGTAAAGTCGAACTGAAATCAGTCTGGAAAGAAGCATAATCAAGAAAAGAGTCTAACGCCAGCCTGTATTTGCCGATTTTGACATAAAATTTAGCCAAGTCATAATATGGATCCGGGAAATCGGGGCTTACGCAGATGGCTGTTTTATAGGCATTTAATGCTTTGGCTAACTTATTCTTTTTGTTATATAAGTTGCCTAAATGGTACCAAGCCTTCTCGAAATAAGGATAAATTTTCAGAGATTGCTCATACATTTTTATGCTTTTTTCTATACGGCCAAGTGCTTCGTAAGCATATCCCAATTCGAGAAAAACGAATTCGTCTTCCCAAATTTTTGATTTATAGTCTTCAAGATATCTCAAGGCCATATCGGGATAACCGTTTTGGTTCAGAGATTGCCCGATTTCGAAATATAGGTTCACACCTTCGCCAAGCGAAATGGCCTTGTCGAAAAATGAGAAGGCAGCCATCTCATCGTTTTTCATTATATTAAGCCAACCATAACCGATATACACGTATGGGTTCGAAGGCTCCAAGGGCAGCAGATAATCCAAAATTGACTGAGCTTCAGAAAGTTTGTTATCGTTGGCCAGATAGTTTGCTTTGTATAGCAAAATAGTGGACGAACCGGGATGCTGCTCTAAACCGATATCCATGATTCGTGTCAAATGCTCTAAATTATCCTGACCAATATAATAATCTAAAACTGACAACACTTCTTCTTCTTCCATGTATGGGATTGCAGTTCCCTCACTAAATGAGAGTTCGAGTGCTTTGACCAAATTTTCTATGTCGTTCGGATTATCCATCAGTGACGTTTTAATGTCAAAATTAATGAAATCAATCGAAATAATTTATAGAAAATATGACTATTAAGCCTGATGTTTTTGCTCAGTCTGTAACTCAAAATTAGAAGTGTTTGGAGTAATTTTGCCTGACTAATAAACATCAAAATGAATAAAAAGAATTCTAAAGGAATTAATGAACTTGTCATTCTTCTTTATCGGTTCTCTTTGCCGCTGGCCATATTTACATTGCTCCGAATCATTTTTTATCTGATGAACCAAAGCTTGTTCCCGCACGTCACGGCCACGAGTTTCTGGAACATAATTTGCAGCGGGATCCGCTTCGATATCAGCGCATTAATCTATATCAACTCATTGTTTTTCATTTTATTCCTGATTCCATATCCGAACAAATTCACATCGAAATACAGGTTTGTCATAAACGCATTTTATTTTATTCCAAACGTCATCGGAATTGCTGCGAATTGCATCGACATTATTTATTATCGCTTCATTTTAAAAAGAACGACTTTCGATATAATCGAAGGTTTTAAAAATGAAGATAATATGGGTTCGTTATGGAGTAAATTCATAGTTGACTATTGGTATGTGACATTGATTTTTGTGGCATTTGTTGCATTTTTCGTATTTGCGACATTAAAGGTGAAGCCCAGAGTCACGCCAATTAAAAACAAATGGCTTTATTCAATTTTTTCATTGATAATGATTGCTGCCGTCGCCGGACTTTCGGTGGCCGGAATCAGAGGCGGATTCAGGCATAGCACAAGACCGATAACTCTAAGCAACGCAGCGGCTTACACCAATTCGCCCGAAGAGTCAGCGATCGTGCTCAACACTCCCTTTTCGATTATCCGCACAATAGGCAAAACGAACTTGAAACGTCTGAACTTCTACACGGACAGCGAAGTCGAGAAAATATACAGTCCGATTCACGTGGCCGATTCCGTGGGTGTCCCCAACGGCAAGAATGTCGTGATTTTTATCATGGAAAGTTTCAGCCGCGAATTTTTCGGATGCTTCAATCGAACGCTTGAGGGCGGGACCTACATAGGCTACACGCCGTTCCTCGATTCGCTGGCCGAACACAGCCTTGTGTTTCCGAACACCTTTGCAAACGGACGCAAATCGATTGATGCAATGCCATCGGTGTTGACGTCAATTCCCTCACTTTCAATACCGTTCATAGTCAGCCCATACTCGTCAAATTCGCTGGACGGACTGCCGCGTGTGCTGAACTCAAAGGGATACTCGACCGCATTTTTCCATGGTGCACCCAACGGTTCGATGGGGTTCGACGGCTTTGCGAAAATTGCTGGCTTTCAAAAATATATGGGAAAAACGGAATATGGTAACGATGCTGATTTTGATGGAATTTGGGGCATTTGGGACGACAAGTTTTTACAATACTATGCCGACGAAATCAGCGACATGAAGACGCCGTTCATGACCGCGCTTTTTTCGCTGTCGTCGCATCATCCGTTCAAGGTTCCAGAACGTTTCGAAGGCAAATTTCCTAAAGGCAAACTACCAGTGGAAGAGTGCATTGCGTATTCCGATTATTCATTGAAAATGTTTTTCGAAAAAGCTCGGAAACAACCATGGTACAACAACACTTTGTTTGTGATCACTGCCGACCACAGCAGCATTCCCGACCACAAAGAGTACGAAACGATTGTCAATTCGTTTGCGATACCGCTGATCTTCTACGCGCCTGGCGACACGACTTTAAAAGGCGTGGACTATGGCCTGGCGCAGCAAATTGACATCATGCCGACAATCATGACTTATTTGAATATAAATTCACCTTATTGCGCATACGGAAATGATTTATTCAACACATCAGAATCAGAAAGATTTATCCTGAATTACATTAACGGATATCAGTTTATGCAGGGCGAACACGTTTTATATTTTGACGGACAGAATGTTACGGGAGTTTTCAACTATAAGAACGATCCTGAATTGCAAAACAATCTGATTGGCCGATATGATTATAGCAAGGAAGAATCTTTGATGAAGGCCGTTATCCAACAATATAACAATCGATTAATTGACAACAAACTGAAAGCCAACTGACTTTATGACTATAAAAAAACGAACTGGAATCATAATATTCAGCATCGCGGCCACAATATCGAGCATTTATTCGCAGGAACAACGGCCACGCATCGGCCTTGTTTTGAGTGGGGGAGGGGCTAAGGGCCTGGCACACATTGGGATACTGAAGGCCATTGACAGTGCCGGCTTGAAAATCGACTATGTAGCCGGCACGAGCATGGGAGCCATAATCGGCGCGATGTACTCGGCCGGCTATTCGGGCAACGAAATTGAACAAATCAGCAAAAATACCGACTGGATGAATGTCATCAAAGGAAGCGTAAACTTCCAAACGATTGGTATTCAGGATAAAGAAGAATTTGAAAACAATTCGATAGTCATACCGTTTGTCGGCAGCAAACCACATTTTGGCACCGGCATAATCGAATCGCAAGAAATAATGTTGACATTGTCGAAGATATTCTATCCGGTATATAAAAGCAAGAATTTCAACGAGTTCGACATTCCATTCAGGTGCATAGCCACCGACTTGTCGACCGGCAACGCCATTGTGTTCGACAAGGGCGAAATAACGACAGCCATCAGAAGCAGCATGGCAATTCCGGGAGTTTTTTCGGCCATGAAATATGGCAACACTAAACTCGTGGATGGGGGAATTGTCAGGAATTTTCCTGTCAAAGACGTCCAGGAAATGGGCGCCGACTATGTCATTGGCGTCAACCTGTTTTCGGGACTTGCTAACGCCGACGAGCTCACATCGTTTGTCGACGTGTTCTATCAGATAACCAATTATAGGGATGCCGAAGATTTGGTGCACGAAAAAAGCGTCTGTGACATGATTATCGAACCCGACGTCAGGAAATATTCGGCATCAAGTTTTGACGAATCTGACTCGATAACCATGATTGGCGACAGGGCCGGAGAAGACTTTTATCTGTTATTCAAGCAATTGGCCGATTCGATTCGCAACAATTTTGGTGTGGAATGCAGCGGAAAAAGTCGTTTGCCACAGTACAACGAGAAAGTCAATATAGAGTCGTTCGCATATTCAGATCTGAACAAAACAAGTCTGAACATGCTGAAACACAACTTGAACCTGAAAGAAGGTCAAGAATATTCCGTTGACGAACTTAACAATGCCTTCCGAAAAGCATATTCGTCCCAATACTACAAAAACCTGTACTACACGCTCATTCCGACAGATTCGACAAACAAAGTCAGGCTGAATTGCATTGTCGAAGAAGAACCTTTGACGCTGATAAAACTGGCCGCATCTCATAATTCATTCACAAACAGCTCTTTATATTTGACATATACGCGCAAGAACATTCTTGGCGAACGGTCGGAAACGACCATAAAAATGGCCTTGTCAGAATATTTCAGGCTGAAAGCAAAACACCATACATTTGTCGGCAAAAAATATAACAAATACATATTCGCAGAATGTACATTTAACAAGTTCGATTTCTATACATACGACGAAGGCCGAGAACAATGTATATATGAAAACAACATCGTCAACTCGCATTTGGGAATCAACAAACTGATTGGCAACAACTTCGAAGTCGGGATAAAGGCCGGATTCGAAGGCAACAAGTTTTCGCCCAAAATATCGCCTGTGGCATACAACTATAAAGGGAAAGTCACGACACCGGGCGTGCATGTGTCATGCCACTACAATTCGATGAACAGAAAACTGCTGCCGACATCAGGTCTGGAAATCAAAGCGTTGTCGTATTGTGGATATAAGCGCAAATACGACATTGAGACTCTTGCCCTCGACTCCACAAAATATACAGACATTGAATTTGACAGCAGAAAACCTATCAT
>SAMEA3663209__coassemble_474_pt1 | contig 33999 bp, 32 predicted proteins | sample SAMEA3663209__metabat2_high_PE_010 | metagenome-assembled genome bin SAMEA3663209 (sample SAMEA3663209) | pig gut metagenome | biome: pig gut; feature: pig-associated habitat; material: faeces | place: China | collected 2013 | reverse complement strand
GTTCAGGTTTTTTAGTCGTCAGTCGGGATGCCCGGGTCAGTGCTTCGGGCTCATCGACACTTCCACAATGTTGGCATCGTCCAGCACCTTCTGTGCCATGGCCTTGATGTCGTCGGGCGTCAGCGAGTCGAGCAGCGCGTCGAAGCCGTCGAGGCGGTCGTAGCCGTTGACGATTTTTTCGGTCAGCGTGCCGAGCCACCATTCGTTTTCGCGCAGGTTTTCGGCGCGTTTCTTGCGCAGATTGCCAATCACCTTGTCGAAGTCCGACTTCAGCGGGCCGTTGGCGGCAATGGTCCTGAGCTCGTCGTGGATTATGCCCAGCAGCTTTTCGAACTTGGCCGGGTCGGTGTCGAAGACCATGATGAGTCTGTATTCAGGCTTCGGATTGCGGCGCACGGTGGCGTAGGTGCTCACGCCGTAGGTGCCGCCCTCGCGCTCGCGTATCGATTCGAGGTAGCGGATGTCGAGCACGCAGGCGAGGACGTCGATGCAGATGTTGTTGCGCATCGTGTAGTCGAGCGAGCCGGTGTAGGCCGTGTAGCTCGACGTCTTGTCGACCTTCAGTTCGCGTTCGAAATTGTTGGCCGTGCGGCCCTTGGGCGCGCCTATGTTGCGGTCGGCGCACTGCTCGCGGGCCTTGGTGGTCTTGAGTCCGCCAATCCACTTGCACACGGCGGCCTTGCCGGCTTCGGTGTCGATGTTGCCCACGATGAAGACCGTGAAGTCGCCCGGATTGGCGAAGCGCTCGCGCTGCACCTTCATGGTGCGTCCCAGTTCGACCTTGGCCAGCGTCTCGAGCGACAGGCGGCCGGAGTAGGGGTTGCCGTTGGCCATCACCGATGCCACGCTGTCGGAGAAGACGCGCTGCGGGTCGAGCGATGCGTTGACCAGCAGCGTGTTGTACTGCTCGATGGTGGCGGCGTAGGCCGACGAGTCGGTGCGCAGTCCGGTGAAGTAGAGGTAGGCCAGCTGCAGCATGGTCTCAAAGTCCTTGACGCTGCTGACGCCTTTGATGCGTTCGTCGGTGGTGCCGATAGATGTCGAGATGGCCACGTTCTTGCCGGCCAGCATTTTCTGCAGGTCGGAGCTGCTGTATTTGCCCAGGCCGCTCATTTCCACCACGTCGCCGGCCACGAACGACGAGGGCAGGTCGTCGATGCTCACAAGCGAGCGTCCGCCCTTGCTGTATATCATCAGGCGTATTTCGTCGTTCTTGAAGTCGGTCGGCTTCACGTAGACGTCCATTCCGTTGGTCAGCGTCCAGCGCGTCACGCCGTCGATGCCGGTGGCCGATTCCTTCTTTATCTTGCCGGGCTTGGGCTCGGTCTCCACCAGCGGTCCGTCGAGCTTCTCCTCCACGTTGGCCGTCAGTTCGCGTTCGGGTGCCGATGCGAATGCGGCCAGCAGGTCGGCCGTCTTGGGGTCGTCCACGCCCTCTTTCTTGGGGCCCTTGTAGGTTATCACCACGTTGCGCTCCATCAGGTGCCTCGCGGCCATGCTCAGGTATTCGGCGCTGACCCGGCTGCCGAACTGCTCAAAGAACTTGCACTCCCAGAGTGCGTCGGGCATCGGCGTGGCTTCCAGGAAGTGGTCGACGCATCTCTGCACGTAGACTTCGGTCTTGGTGGTGTTGCGCTCGTTGTAGGCGTTCTCGAGTTCGCTGGCAATCTGTGCCTTGGCGCGTTCGGTCTCGCTCTCGCCGAAGCCGAAGCGCTTGATTTTCTCGGCCTCGTCAATCAGCAGGTCGAATGCCTCGCTGATTTTGCCCTCGGCCGGCACCATGTATATGCCGAGTTCGCCCTTGGTCTTGACCACGTTGCCTATCCCGGCCATTCCGTAGACGAACGGCGAGCCGGCCTTCTTGCTCAGGTCGTCGAGCCGGTTGCTGATGATTCGGGATATGATTGATTCGCTCAGCTCTTCCATCAGTGCCTTGAGCGGGTCGGCCGTCTTTTCGGCGTCGGGCATCGGGTCAAATCGGTAGGACAGCGAGATGATGCCGTAGCGCAGTTCGGGGTCGGTCACCACCGAGGCTATCGGCTCGGCATTGTCGGGCACGGTGTAGAAGATGCGCTTGGCGGCGTCGGGGGCCGGTGCCGGGATGTCGCTCCACATCCGGGTGATGCGCGCTTCGATGTCTTTGGGGTCGATGTCGCCCACAATCACCACGGCCTGCAGGTCGGGCCGGTACCACTTGCGGTAGTAGGCGCGCAGCTCGTCGTAGCTGAAGTTGTTGATGACGGCCGTGTCGCCAATCACGTCGCGCTTGGCATACTGCGTGCCCGGCATCGTGTTGCGGATGGTCTGCGTGTAGACGCGGCGCTGGCCCGTGTTGCGCGTGCGCCACTCTTCGCGTATGACGCCGCGCTCGTTGTCGATTTCCTCGCCTTCGAGCGAGATGAAGCCCGACCAGTCGTGCAGAATCAGCAACGCGCTGTCGACCAGGCCGTCGACGTTGGTCGGCACGTTGCTCAGGTTGTAGACCGTTTCGTCGGTCGAGGTGTAGGCGTTCACGTTTTCGCCGAACTTGACGCCGTGGCTTTCCATGCAGTTGATTATGCCCTTGCCCGGAAAGTTCTTGGTGCCGTTGAACGCCATGTGTTCCAGGAAGTGGGCCAGGCCGTTCTGGTTGTCTTCTTCGAGGATGGCTCCCACGCGCTGCACGATGTAGAAGTCGGCGCGGTTTTCGGGCGTCTTGTTGTTGCGGATGTAGTAGGTCAGCCCGTTGTCGAGATGGCCGATCAGTGTCGCCGTGTCAGTCTGCACGGTCGGCTGGGCGGACAGCATGGTGCCTGCGCACAGCATGACTGCCGAGATTAATGTTTGTTTCATTTTAGTGTTGTTGTTTACAATTCGTGGCGAAATTATCAAATCATTTCCTTTATGATAGTTGGGCGGCGATTTTTTATGTCAAAATAACATATCGCGACTTTTGGTCAATGCCGGCGCCGTGCCGAATGCGGTGTGTGTCAGGTCGTCGTGGCCTGCGGATACAATCGGACCGATGTCTTCTTCCGGGTCATGATTTTTTTTTTCGGGGGGGGGACGGTTTTTGCCTGACGCTCAAAGCAACAACGGCACTCCGCGCAGTGCAGAGTGCCGTTATCGTTTGCCGCCCGCTCGGGGTCGGCTTCATAGTGTTTCGTCAGTTGTTCAGAGCCTCCGCGCCGCTCACAATCTCGATGAGCTCGTTGGTGATCGACGTCTGGCGGGCCTTGTTGTACTGCAGCTGCAGTTCGCCCAGCAGCTCGGTCGCGTTGTCGGTGGCTTTGTGCATCGAAGTCATTCGCGCGCCATGTTCCGACGCCGCCGACTCAAGGATTATCTTGTGGAATCCGGCCGTAATCACTTCGGGCACCAGAGCGTCCAAAGCCTCTTTCTTGTTCGGCTCCACAATGAAGTCGATGAACGAATCGTCGCCGCTCTCGTCGCTGTCGAGGCTGAGCGGCAGCAGCTGCTCCACCTTGACGTTCTGCACTGCGGCGTTGACGAACTCGTTGTATATCACGCATATCGACCGGTATTTGCCCTCGAAGAAGGCATCAGACAGCCGCTGCGCCACCGCCCGGACGTTTTCTGTGGTCAGGTTGTCGTGCAGATCGTCGCAGTTGCTCTTCGCAACGCTCGGAGCCACCTTGCCCAGCGCTTTGGTCACCTGCTTGCCTATGGTCAGCAGTTCCACCTCGCCGCGCTCCACCTCGTGCCGCAGGTCGTGCCTGAGCAGCATCTCGGTCCGCTTGCTGATGTTGGCATTGAACGCACCGGCCAGACCCTTGTTCGAAGCTATCGACACGATCAGAATCTTGCCCTTCGGGTCAGCCGCAAAGCCGCGCACGCTCGTGGCCGCGTCGTCGATGCTCCGGCCCAGAAAGGCGACGACCTCTTTCAGCTTTCCCACAAACGGGCGGATGTGCTCCACGTCGTCCTGAGCCTTTTTGAATTTGGCCGCCGACACCATTTTCATGGCGCTGGTCACCTGTCGCGTCGATTTGACAGAGTTTATTCTGATGCGGATGTCTTTTAAATTAGCCATGATGCAACTTCTTTATTTTGTTTCGAATTGCCGGCTGACATCGTCGGCCACCTCGCGCAGGACGCCGGTGATGCTGTCGTCAATCCTGCCTTCGCGAATGCCCTTGAGCACGTCGGCATGGCTGGTTTCCAGCACTTCCACATATTCTTTTTCGAATTCCGAAACCTTGTTGGCCGGCACATTGCGCAGCAGACCGTTGGTTCCGCAGAATATCAGCGCAACCTGAGCCGCCACTTCAACTGGCGAATATTGCGGCTGTTTCAGCAGCTCGACGTTCTTGCGGCCCTTGTCGAGCACCGACATCGTCGTGGCGTCAAGGTCCGACCCGAACTTCGAGAACGCCTCAAGCTCGCGATACTGTGCCTGGTCAAGCTTCAGCGTACCGGCCACCTTCTTCATGGGCTTTATCTGCGCGCTGCCGCCCACGCGCGACACCGAAATGCCGACGTTGATGGCCGGGCGCACGCCTGCGTTGAACAGGTTGCCTTCCAGGAATATCTGCCCGTCGGTGATCGAAATCACGTTCGTCGGGATGTATGCCGACACGTCGCCGGCCTGAGTCTCGATGATAGGCAGCGCCGTCAGCGAGCCGCCACCCTTGACCATCGGCTTTATCGACTCCGGCAGGTCGTTCATGTTGGCCGCAATCTCGTCCGACTCGTTGATCTTGGCCGCTCTCTCGAGCAGGCGCGAGTGCAGATAGAAGATGTCGCCCGGATACGCCTCGCGGCCGGGCGGTCTGCGCAGCAGCAGACTGACTTCGCGGTAGGCCACGGCCTGCTTCGACAAGTCGTCGTAGACGATGAGCGCCGAACGGCCTGTGTCTCTGAAATATTCGCCGATGGCTGCACCGGCGAATGGCGAGTAGAACTGCATGGCGGCCGAGTCCGACGCCGACGCCGACACGATGCAGGTGTAGGCCATGGCGCCGTGCTTTTCCAGCGTGTTGTAGATCTGCGCCACCGTGCTGCCTTTCTGCCCTATGGCTACATAGATGCAGTACACAGGCTTGCCGGCCTCGTAGAACGATTTCTGGTTCAGAATCGTGTCGATGGCAATGGCCGTCTTGCCGGTCTGCCTGTCGCCGATGATGAGCTCGCGCTGGCCGCGACCGATGGGTATCATAGAGTCAATGGCCTTGATGCCCGTCTGCAGCGGCTCTTTCACCGGCTGCCTGAAGATTACCTGCGGCGCCTTGCGCTCCAGCGGCATCTCATACAGGTCGCCATTGATGTTCCCCTTGCCGTCCAGAGGCTCGCCCAACGGATTGACCACGCGGCCGACAATGCCTTCGCCCACACGGATCGAAGCTATTCGGCGCGTCCTTTTCACCGTGTCGCCTTCTCTGACGTCCTTGGCCGAACCCATCAGCACTATGCCGACGCTGTCCTGCTCCAGGTTCATCACGACACCCGTGGCCGAACCAATTTCAACAAGTTCGTTGGCCTGGGCATTGCTCAGACCGTAGGCCGTGGCAATGCCGTCGCCCACAGTCAGTACTGTCCCGACTTCCTCCATTTTGATCGAAGCATCGAAATTGTCAAGCTGTTCTTTCAGCAGTTTCGATACCTCAGAGGCTTTTATGTTTTCCATTCACTTCCGTTTTGAGGGTAAATTTATGCCGTCAACTGTTTCTCAATTTCTTTCAGCCTGCGAGCTATGCTGCCGTCCAACTGCCTGTCGCCCACTCTCACCACCATGCCGCCAATCAGCGAAGGGTCGCATTTTGACGAGACGTCCGTCTTCACGTTCAGTTTCCTGCTGATGATTTCGGCATATTCGCTGATCTTCGCCTCCGACAGCGGAATGGCAGTGGTTATGCAGACACTGTAGATCCCGTTCCGGCTTTTGTAAAGATCCTCGAACACTCTGAATATCTCGCTGATGACCTCGCTTCGGCCTTTTCTGATGACAAACGTCATAAAGCCGAATGTCGTCTCGCACACGTTCCCTTTGAAAACGGTCTCGACAAACGCGACCTTTTCCGACGTCTTTTTCAGTGGCGACGACAGGAATCGCACGCAGCCTTCGTTCGCTTCAAACTGTTGGCGAATCATCTGCACGTCTTCGAAAACATTTCCGAGCGTGTCTTTACCGCTCGAATATTCATACAGTGCCGTAGCGTAACGCCTTGCAATCAATCCGGTATTCATATCTCACAAATTCTCTTAGTTGAAATTGCACTCGTTGAGGTATTTCTCAATGATCTCTTCCTGACGCTCATCCGATTTCAGATTCTCGGACAGCAACTTGCCGGCTATCTCCACCGACATCTTTGCCACCTGAAGCTTCAGTTCCGAAATCGCGTCAGCCTTCTCTTTCTCTATTTGCAGTTTGGCGGCTGCCACTATCTTTTGAGCCTCAATAACGGCATTCTCTTTTGCTTCTGCTAAGATGGAATCTTTCACAGCACGTGCTTCTTTGAGCATCAAATCGCGTTCCTGCTTAGCGTCCGCAACCATGTTTGCTTTAGCTTCCTCTATTCGTTTGTACTCCTCAGAGGCTTTTTGCGCCGAGGCCAACGCTTCCTCTATCTTGTGCTCGCGAGCCTTTATGGCATCCAGAATCGGACGCCACGCAAACTTGCGCAGCAGCAGGAACAGAATGATGAACGTCAGACCCGACCAAATGACTAACCCGGGTTCCGGAGATAAAAGATCCATACTCGTCAGTCTTTTAGTTGGCTGTCAGGAACGCAATCACAATTGCAAACATGCCGGCGCCTTCGATAAATGCCGCAGAAATCAGAAGTGCAGTCTGGATTTTGCTGGCAATCTCCGGCTGACGTGCCATGGCGTCGAGTGCCGATTTGCCGATGTTGCCTATGCCGATGCCCAGACCGAAAACGATGATTCCTAAACCTACGCTAATTAAACTTCCCATAGTTGTAAATTTTTAAAGTTAATATTCTGTTTTGTTTATAAATTGTCAAAGAAAATCAATCCTCGTGCTCTTCGTCCTTCACCGCCAGGCCTATGTAGAGCGACGACAGCAGCGCAAATATGTATGCCTGAAGCGCTCCGAAGATTAGTTCCAGCACAAAAATCACCAGCGACAGCAGCACCGACGGAATCGTCATCACATACGATTGGGTGATGAAGATCATCGATAGAAGGCTGAGAATAATGATGTGGCCGCCCGTCACGTTCGCCAAAAGTCGGATCAGCAGTGTGAACGGTTTGGTGAACATGCTGACGATTTCTATTGGAACAAGCAGGAACTTCATCGGAAACGGAATTCCGGGAACGGTGAGGTTGTGTTTCCAATACGATTTGGACGCGAATATCGCCGTGGTTAGGAATGTGAACACGGCCAGAATGCCTGTGAACGAGATGTTTCCCGACAGGTTGCTGCCGCCCGGAAAGAACGGGATCAGGCCTATGATATTATTGATCCAGATAAAGAAGAACAATGTCAGAATGTACGGCGCGAATTTGTCGGACTTTTCTTTGCCAATCTGCTCATCCGCAATGCTTTTCACAAAAAGCACCAGCGTCTCGACCATGGCGTTCCCGCCTCGCGGCACCGAACTTTTCCTGTAGGCGCGCGCCGCTCCTATAAAGATGAGCAGCAGCAACGCAACGCTCATGAACATCGAGACCACATTTCTGGTTATCGAAATGTCCAGAGGCCTCTCGTTTATCGGGCCGTTCTCGTCCGTCTCTATGTCTCCGGCGGCGTTGGTCATGTATATTTTGCCGTGATGCATCTTGTAGTAGAGCCCGTTGTGCTCCACCACCGCTTCCTCTTCAAACGCCGACGACAATCTGACGAGTACGTCTCCTTCTTTATAATATGTGATGACCGGCAGCGGGATGGTCAGTTCCACCTTTTCGCCGTCGCTGTTTGTGTAGCCAAAAATGTTCCAACTGTGCGCATCGGCTATGTGATGCCCGATGATTTCGTTGACGTCAATTTCCTCTTTCGCTTCTGTCGAGTCGGTTTGCGTTTCGTGAGCCGCCATGACCGATGCCGGGCAAGCCAATGCCGCGATGGCAAGCACAAATAGTTTAATCCTGTTCATACAAATAGTCCTAAATTCTATTCTTTATCGGCCATGGCATAAATTGCCGCAGCCTGAAACATCATGTAGTCGATACAATATAATAATGCACCGCTTTTGTTGTTTTCATCTGTCGGCGGGCAGATGAAAAACATTACAGCAATTATAAGAATAAACTTGATGCAGTCGCTCCCGAAAATCACCCAAATTTTGTTCTTTTTCTGCAGACAGTCGTTCAACTTTACCTGGGCGGCATTTAATGCAAATAAGGCAGCTACCGTTAGCAGTGTTTGCTGCAGAAGTAGGCTGCCTATAAGTGCAGTTGCCGCTATGTTAATCGCTAATATCGCTATCAGCGCAGCTGTCAGTATTTTCAAAGGACTTCGGTTCAATGCTTTGCAGGTTCTGCCGCCGCCGGCTTTTTGTCGGCCATCGTGCAGGTCCCGATGAAAGTTGCCCCCGGCTCGATGCTTAGCTTGTTCGTCGTCATCTCGCCTTTAAAGACCGCACTGCTCTTGAGCGAAAGCAGTTCCTGCACTTCCACTTTCCCCTCAAAGGTGCCGAGCAGCTCGGCGTTGGCGCACTTGATGGTGCCTTTTATGTTTCCGTTGGCTCCCAGAACCAACTTTCCTTTCGACTGTATGTTGCCTTCTATTATGCCGTCAACTCTAAGGTCTCCATTGGTTTCTATGTCGCCTACGAATTTGGTGCCTGACCCGATCAGATTAGGCAGTCTGTTTTCTACTTCAAATGTTTTAGCCATAATTGTCTTTTATATCTAAAGCAAAAGTACCAATTAATCGCTTAAAAACGCATTAATTAATACGCAAAATATGCTGTAAGGTTTTCAACTGATGCTCTTTGTCGACCTCCGCGAGGGCTTGTGCTGACGCCGTATATAGCTGACTGTCAGAGATGATTTTTATGTATTTTTTGACTATGTCTTTTTTTAACGTTTTTTTGTGCGACTCGATACCGTGTCTCTCCATTATGATTTTCACAATGTCTTTGCTGCCCACAAACTCGTACTCGGCGTCGTGGATTATCTCCTCGCACTTGTTCTCGGGCAGTTTGCCCAGAATGCATTTTCCGGCCGTGCGCTTTATGTCCGATATCTCGTGGATGCTGAAGTGCATCCGTTTCAGATAGTCGTTGAGCGTACCTATATAATTATTGTATAGTTGGTTTTCTTTGGTCACAAAATAAATCACGGCCACCGAAATGTTCCTCACGACATCCCAGTCCGACAGCCCCTCGTGCCTCGACAGTGTCTCGACCCTTGTCAGGAATCTCTTGAATTCGTTTTTGGTGGGTTCGGCCAATTGCTTCATCAGCTGCTTGTAGACAAAGTTCTCCAGGTCGGAATATTTCATCAGCTGCAGCTTTCTGAGCAGTTTCTGGTTGGGCAGGTTCGGATTTTGCGGGCTCGCATATTCGGCTTTGATGTTCTCCACAAAATACATGTCGATTTCGCCCTTGTATTTCACTGGCATTTTGCCTCTGTATCGGCAGTCGAAGATGTCCTTTATATAATTGTATGTCTCGCCGGTCATGTTTATCCTGCCGGCCTCGCTCGACGACTCCATTCGCGAAGCGATGTTGACCGAGTCGCCCCAGATGTCGAATGCCCGCTTTTTGAATCCGAGCACGCCCGAAATTACCGGCCCTGTGTGCACTCCGATTCGTATGTTCCAGAAACCGTCGCTCGAAGCCTGCCGCTGCTTGACGTATTCCATTATTTCGAGCGCGGCCAGCACCACTTCGATCGGGTTGGCCGAGTTGTCGTCCGGAATGCCGCCGGCGCACATGTAGGCGTCGCCTATCGTCTTGATTTTCTCGATGTTGTATTTTTCTACTATCTCGTCGAAACTTATGAAATATCTGTCGAGTTCGTCAATCAGCTGGTCCTGGTTCATGTGCTCGGCTATCTTCGTGAATCCCTGAATGTCGGCGAATAAGATGGTCACGTTCTCGAATTTCTGCGCTCTGTTGGGTTTGCGCTCTTCCGTCGTTTTGGTCTCGGCCGTCTGCTCGTCGCCGCCCTCGGCCGATTTTTTTCTGCACCGGCACGCCAGCATCATTCCGGCAATTATCAGCACCACGGCACAGGGAATGGCTATGGCAAGTGAATTGATGCCATTATCCTCGACCACAATCGTTTGCGACAGAATCTTGCCGTTGTAGCTTTCGATTTCAATCCGGTTGATGTCCGGATCGCTTATCTCGGTCAGCGGCATCTCGCTCCATCCGCTCCAACTGCTCGTGTCGTTCTCGGTCATTGTCCTGTATCGGAACGGCGGCCTGAACGATGAGTCTAAGTTCCAGTTCAGTGTGGCGCAGTAATTGAATTTTACCGCCAGCGGTTCGTCGCTTTTTTGCGGACAAAGGTCTGTTTGTGCACCGCAATCGCTTGTGCCAGAAATAATTAATGTGACATATAGGGTGGCGAATGCAATCAGCCAACTAAGTCTTTTTTTCTTAAAAAAAACGTTCATACAATTAAAAATGGATTCGTTTTTATTTTCGGATTATAAAAATAGTATATTTATCGTTCGAAACGATAAAACATTCTATAGAATTTATGGAGTCTTATTCAGAAACAATTCTTGTTCCGTATGATTTCACGGAAAAGGCAGATTGTGCAGTTCGCCACGCCTCGCGCATGGCAAAGGGAATGAAGGCAGGGATAGTATTACTCCACATTGTGAAAAAGGAGTCCGAATCGGACGAGCAGAGCGTTTTGTTGAAAAATAAAGCTGACGAATTCTCACAAGAAGAGCAAGTTCCTGTTGGATTCCTGGTAAAGGAAGGCACAATCTTTAAAACAATCAATGAAGTTGTCGACGATACCAAGGCAATCGCCGTCGTCATGGGAACTCATGGAATCAAAGGTATTCAGAAATTCACCGGAAGTTGGGCTTTGAAGGTGATTGTGGGCTGCCATGTGCCCTATCTGATCGTGCAGCGCGACCCTGAGTATCAGAATCCTCTCAACATTTTATTTCCGGTCGATCACAAGCTCGAGACCAAAGAGAAACTCAAATGGGCCAGCCTGTTGACCAGTCTCGGGAATATCAAGATCGTGCTTTTCGCCCAGCAGGGCAACGGCCCGTTGTACGACAATCCGACCAGAGCGAACATGGTATTTTGCAAAAAATATCTCGAAGATCGCAATATCGCCTATGAGGCCGAGTGGGCCGACAAAAAGGGTTCGTTCTACGAGGCTTCGCTCAAGTTTGCAAAAGAGCATAAGGTTGACATGATCATGATCACAACCACGCGCGACATAGCTTTCCACGACTACGTGCTTGGCGCTTACGAGCAGGTTGTCATCGCCAACGAGGCGCAGATTCCTGTTTTCGTGGTTAACCCTCGCACCGATGTCAAGATGGTCTACAGCAATTTCTAATCGGGCTGATTCATTAATTTTATATGGCGGATTTTATGTCCGCCTTTTTTGTTATGTACTAACCTATGAAACAACTTATTTTTGCCACGCATAATGCAAATAAAGTCAGGGAGATAAGCGCTTTGATCGGCGGTGGCTTCGAAATGAAGTCGCTGGATAACATCGGATTCTTTGCCGACATACCGGAAACCGGCGCGACCCTCAATGACAATGCTTTGATAAAGGCTCGCACAATCTTTTCGCAGAGTGCAATCCCTTGTTTTGCGGACGATACCGGCCTCGAAGTGGACGCTCTTGGCGGCGCTCCGGGCGTCTATTCGGCCCGTTATGCCGGCGACGAGTGTGACAGCGACAGGAATATTGACAAACTGCTTTCTGCGCTCGCAGGGCAAACCAATCGTAGCGCCCGGTTCAGGACCGTGATCGCATTTGTCGACAAGTCAGAGACTCTGTTTTTCGAAGGCGTCGTCGAAGGACGCATTGCCGAGCGGCGGTTGGGGGAGGGCGGCTTTGGCTACGACCCGATTTTCATTCCTTCCGGATTCGATGTCTCGTTTGCCCAAATGAATTTGGCCGACAAGAACAAAATAAGTCACCGTGGCCGTGCGTTTCATAGTTTTGTGGAATATTTAAAAACCAAATCGAATGATTAAGAAAATTGTTGTACTCCAAATTGTTGGCTTGTTTTCTGTCCTATCGTCAAGTGCACAGTGGACCGATCATTATTGCTACCAGTCGACGTCATATTCAGGCGCCTCCGGGCGGACAATAATGGCTGGGGCAACGGTCGGCTTCTTCCTCTACGACTTGGATAGCTACGAGCTTCGCAAGGTCAACAAGGTGAGTGGGTTGAGCGATTATGGCATTTCGAAAGCCATCGTGACGGGCCAGGAAGTCTGGGTCGGATACTCGAATGGCAATATCGACGTATATAATATTGCCACCGGAGCCGTGACCAACATTCCGGAGCTGAAAAACAAATCGGTGTCGGTCACTCAGTCGATAAACGGTTTTTTCGTGTCGTCCAACACGATTTATTGCGCCACGGCTTGCGGCTTGCTCGAAATCAATCGTTCCAAAAACGAAATAAAAAGCCTCTATCCCATGCAGGCCGAGGGTAACAAGTCGTGCAACGCCGTCGCCGCCACGTCCGACTCCATTTTTGTTGCGGCGTCCGACGGCTTCTACAAGGCTTGCCGGCACGATGCCATTCTGGAGTATTCCGGTTCGTGGACGGCCGTTTCGTCTGGCAAGAGCTATAGCGATGCAGTGCTTTGGGCGTCGGTGCCAATCGTGGCCGAGGGCAGCATAGGTGGCGCGAACAATATATATAGGTATAATAAAGGCGTGATGACCAAGTTGCTGTCTGTTTCCGGTTTCAAGGGCATGGCGGTTTCGGAAGATGGCAATTATCTGTTGGTGTCGTCGACGTCCGGCCTCAGCGTCTACGATGGTTCGATGAAGGTCGTGACAAAACTCTCAAACGCGGCTACCACAAATTCCGGCGAAGAAATCACGATTGGTTTTGGCCGGACAGTCATGCGTGCCGACGGTTCTCTGGTAATCCCCGATGCCAACAATGGCCTTGTTTATCGGGATGGCGAAGGAAACTTCACTTTGATATGCCCCAATGGCCCGATAACCAATTATGTCAGGCGCATCATCGCGACGAAGAATGGGCTTTATTCGGTGGCCGGAGGTTTGTCGTCATCGCGCAACAATTTAAACAGAACGACCATGGCCAACTATTATGACGGTGACAAGTGGTGTGGTTCAAAATATCCCAATACACGCGATGCCATTAATATCTGTTACGACAGAAATGCGGTTGATTCCATTTATATTTCATCATGGGGAAACGGGATTTTCAAATTATCGCCCGACGACGGGACGTTTTTGGAGCATTATCACGCATACAACTCGCAGCTCGTAGATATTTTCGGAGGGAACAGCTATGTCAGAGTTGACGGGATAACGTATGACTTGAACCATAATTTGATTATGAGCAACCAGGGTGTTTCTGAAGGGTTTAAGGTGAAAATGCCGGATAATAAATGGAGCTCATTGTCTTATCTGCCGATAAACGGCATCCATTCTACCGGTGATATGTTTTGCGACAAAGACGAAAATATTTGGACGATAATCCCGAATAATAATGTTTGCTTGTTTGTGTTCAACACCAATGGCACAATCGATGACGACAGCGATGACGTCTACAGAAGTAACTATACTCTGGCCGAAGACCCAGACCAACGGAATGCGGGCCAGCTTTTGTTGTGGGATGAAAATCGTGAGGAACTGACTAAGTATGTGTATGATATGGCGCAAGATAAAAACGGCGTGATGTGGTTAGGTACCGACATGGGCGTGATTTTGTTGGAAGATCCGCAAAATATCTTCTCGACCCAATATCCCGTTTTTAGTCGAATAAAAGTGCCTCGCAACGACGGGACCAATGCTGCCGACTATCTTTTGGGAGACGATGTGGTTACGGCAATCGCGGTTGACGGAGCTAATCGCAAATGGATTGGCACTCAGGGATCCGGGCTTTATCTTGTGTCGGAAGATGGTCTGGAGATAATTCATAGTTTCAATGCGACCAACAGTCCGCTGCCGACAAACGAGATTACGGATATCGCCATAAACCCGCAGACGGGCGAGGTGTTCGTGGCCTCACCGACTGGCATAATTTCTTATGCCGGCGATGCAATTGAGCCCGAATCCAAACTGAGTGAGGTAAGAGTCTATCCCAATCCGGTTAGTTCCGGTAGCGGAAGGGCCAAGATAACAGGCTTGGTGGACGGAACCATAATCCGGATAGCTCAGGTTTCCGGTCGTCCGGTTTTCGAAACAGAGGCGCTGGGCGGAATGGCGACGTGGAACCTTGCTGATTTTCATGGTAATAAAGTTGCGTCCGGCGTTTATGTCGTGTATGCGGTCAATCAGGATGGCAGCGAAACTGCATGTGGCAAGATATTGGTTGTCAAGTGATGTCGCGGTTTCGATATGATACAAAAAAATAGGTTGTCCGAGATAGGGCAACCTATTTTTGTGATTATGCCACCCGTTGGCGTGCAACTCTCACATGAGTTAAATGGAGTAAGGAATGCACTCGGACCTTTCGAGCCTCAATTGCAAAAGCAAAAGAGCAGAATATTTTCAAGGCTGACAATTTAATGTGATTGTCAGTGTTTTCTATCGGCGAAAACTTCCATTTTGGGGTGAATACTGATATTTTGGGGTGAAATCGGGCCGTAGAAAAACGCCATATCGCGTCATGTTTAGCGACATGAAATAAAAAAAGACCGCGTCTGAACAGACGCGGTCTTCTGCAACAAGGGTGTAAGACCGGATTCGAACCGGCGGCCTCTAGAGCCACAATCTAGCGCTCTAACCAACTGAGCTACAAACACCATTTTTTTGTTTTTGCGGTTGCAAAGATAATGATATTAAACTTAGCTTTGCAAGCAAAATGAATTAATTTTACCAAAAAAAGTTCGGGTGGAAGCAGAAACGTTATATCTATTTGATAAAGAGTTTGAAGACAAGTTCAACTGGCTCAAGAACAGGCTGCGTCTGCGAATGAATGGCGAAACGTCGGTGCAGATGCAGGCTCGTAGCAAGGCTTATACTATTAATTATGGAGTTGCGCTGTCGGATCTGAAAGAAATTGCCGCAGATTGTGATTTCACTGCGGCGGATTTGGATAGGCTGTGGCAAACCAAAATCAGGGAGGCAATGCTTTTGGCGGCGATGTCGTTGCCCGACGGCGAGATGACTTTAGAAAGAATGTCGCGTTGGCTTGGCGGCGTCGTCTCGCAGGACATGGCGGAGCAGGTGTCTTTTTTCGCTTTTGGCCGGTCGCGGCATGTGTCGGATTTTGTGGCGCTGATTGTTGGCGAAAGTCGGCCGGGTCTGCCGATGGTGGTGGCAATGTTTTCTGCGGCGCGAGCGCTTCAGCTCAATCGGCCTCTGATGCCCGAGGCAGTTGACCTTGTGCTGGATTTTGTGAAGAAATGGCAGCCCGCAACGCTTGCCGAGGCGCGTGCCTGCTCTTCGTTGTTCAGGGCAATGCTGCGGCGCAAGCTCAGGCCGGCGGCCGACCTGCAACACGCTCTGTTGTCGGCAAGGTCGGGCGACAATGCGTTTTGTGCCATGGTCTACGACGAGTTTGAGTCCGAATTGTCGATGCTCGTAAATTAAATGTTGCGTTTCCGTTTGAAAATCTTTGCCGTCAATGTTTGACCATTCGCCATTTAGTTATACCTTTGCGCTCCGATAAAGACTGAACTATACGATAAAAATAATAATTAGAACAATGAAAAAGGGAATTCATCCGGAAGAATACAGATTGGTAGCTTTTACCGATATGTCGAATGGTGAAACTTTCATCGTTCATTCTGCTGCATCTACCAAAGATACCGTAGAGATCGATGGGGTTACCTATCCGCAGGTCAAACTCGAAATTTCGAGCAGTTCGCATCCATTTTACACTGGCAAGATGAAATTGGTTGACACCGCAGGCCGTGTTGATAAGTTCATGAGCCGTTATCAGAAACATTACGAAAATCGCAACGCGAAATAATCGCGATTAGTAATAGATTTGATATAAAAAGGTCGCCACAATCAATGGCGGCCTTTTTTATTAATATGCCCCCCGATTTTCTAAATATCATAAAATTAAGGTCGTAATTATTGTAATAAAATTAAATTTGTAATCACTACAAAATTTTCTGCGTTTTTGTTTGGTTGAAACAAAAACATGTATACCTTTGTAATCGTTACAAATTTATATGCGCAACAATGTTGATGTGAATGCAGAAGACTATTTAATAAGTCATGGTGTTAAGCCTTCGGTGCAGAGATTGGCGATAATGAATTATTTGTTTTCGCACAAAACTCACCCGACTGCAGATGAAATATACATGTCGTTGCACAGCGAGATTGTAACGCTGTCGAAAACAACGGTTTATAACACTTTGAAGCTGCTTGCCGAGAAAGGTGCCATCCTTGCTTTGGGAGTCGATGACAAAAACATGCGCTTCGATGGCGATATTTCAGCACACGCGCATTTTTTTTGTACAAAATGTGGAAAGGTTTACGATTTTGGATTCGAAATCATGGCGAAGATAAATTCTCTGGCTTCGGTCAGCGCCGAGGGCTACAGGATAGACGACTCGCAGTTGAACTGCAAGGGTATCTGTTCCGAATGCACTCGACTTGAGGCGGAAAGCGAATGATTTTTAAAATTAGATATATCAATTATTAATTACAAAAAACGAAGGAATATGAAGAAGAAATTTATTTGCACAGTATGTGGTTATGTGCATGAAGGCGATTCCGCTCCCGAAAAATGCCCGCAGTGTGGCGTTCCGGCCAGCAAGTTCAAGGAATTGGACGAAAGTCAGGCTCTGACGTTCGTGTCGGAACACGAAATCGGAGTGGCAAAGGGCTGCGACGATGAGATGATCAAGGATCTGAACGCTCACTTCAACGGCGAGTGTACTGAAGTAGGTATGTATCTGGCGATGAGCCGCCAGGCCGACCGCGAAGGCTATCCCGAAATTGCAGAGGCATTCAAGCGTTATGCATGGGAAGAGGCCGAGCACGCTTCGAAATTCGCCGAACTTCTGGGCGACGTGGTTTGGGACACCAAGACGAATCTCGAAAAACGCATGAATGCGGAGTCGGGCGCATGCGCCGACAAGTACCGCATTGCAAAGCGCGCTAAGGAACTGAATCTGGATGCAATCCACGACACCGTTCACGAAATGGCGAAAGACGAGGCTCGTCACGGACGCGGCTTCTTTGGCCTCTACAACAGATATTTCGGCAAGAAATAGGCGAAATCATTTTTGTTAATTTCAGTATAGCTTAGTTGATGACTTCCGCGTCGTGAGATGCGGAAGTTTTTTTTTGTAAGTGAAAATGTCGGTCGTGTTGTTAATTTTTCTTGGAACGTGTGTAATGATTCTTGCGCAGTGTCTTATGAAATATTACTTTTGTGAGGGTTTAAACAAAACATTTTAATAATAGTATGCGATTCAGGATTATTTCAGCAGCGGAAGCGGCTTCTTTCGTAAAGAATGGAAATGTGGTCGGGATTGGCGGATTTTCGTCGGTCGGGACGCCTAAGGCTGTGCCGGCGGCAATAGCAGAATTGGCTGAGGCTGAGCACAAAAAAGGGAATGAATACAAGATTGGCCTTATAACCGGCGGTTCGACGGGCGACCAGATAGACGGAATGCTGTCGCGCGCCAAGGCCGTGGCATTTCGCACGCCATTTCAGTCGCACAAGGACATGCGCAATGCGATAAATGCCTGTGAGGTCAATTATTTCGATTTGCATCTGTCGCATGTGGCTCAGGATGTGCGATATAATTTCCTTGGCAAGATTGATGTCGCGATCATCGAGGCCGCTGCAATAACCGACGAGGGCGAAATAGTCCTGACGACATCTGTGGGCATCACGCCGACAATCGCCGCCAAAGCCGATAAAATCATCATCGAGCTGAATACGTCGCATCCGGCCAAAATTCGTGGAATGCACGATTTGTATGAGCCGGTGAATCCTCCCTATCGCCGCGAAATACCCATATATACGCCGCAAGACAGGATTGGCTCGGCGCTGCTCAAGGTCGACAGTTCGAAGGTTGTGGGCGTTGTCGAAACCGACTTGCATGACAACATAGCAGAATTCACTCCGGTTGACGCGGTTACGTCCAAAATCGGTGACAATGTGGCGTCGTTCCTGATTGCGGAGCACAAAAACGGAATCATTCCAAAGGAATTTCTGCCATTGCAGTCGGGCGTGGGCAATATCGCAAACGCCGTTCTTGGTTCGCTTGGTCAATGTTCTGACATTCCGTCGTTTAGCATGTTTACTGAGGTGATTCAGAATTCGGTAATCGACCTGATGAAAAGCGGACGGATCTCGTTTGCGAGCGGCAGTTCGCTGACGCTTTCCGAGTCGAAACTTGCCGAAGTCTATGCCGACTACGACTTTTTCAAGGACAAGCTTATGCTGCGTCCGCAGGAAATCACGAACAATCCGGAGCTTGTGCGTCGTTTGGGCGTGATTGCAATCAACACGGCTCTCGAAGTCGATATCTTTGGCAATGTCAACAGCACCAATGTGTTGGGTAGCAAGATGATGAACGGTATTGGCGGTTCGGCCGATTTTGCACGAAATTCGTTCTTGTCAATCTTCACTTGTCCTTCGGTCGCAAAGAAGGGCGTCATTTCGGCAATCGTGCCAATGGCGAGTCACGTCGACAGCAGCGAACACTCAGTGAAAGTGATTGTTACCGAGCAGGGCGTGGCCGATTTGCGCGGAAAGTCGCCGATACAGCGCGCTCAGACCATAATCGAAAACTGCGCGCATCCCGATTATAAGAACATTTTGTGGGATTATCTCAAACTGTCTCAGGACAATAGCCATACTCCGATGTCGCTTCGCAATGCGCTGAAAATGCACCTCGCATTTGCCGAAACCGGCGACATGAGGAATGTCGAATGGTCATAAAAGTTTCTTTTTTAGTACAGATAGCCGGATCTTAGCATGGATAAGTTCCGGCTGTTTTGATTTTGCGGGCAGCCGTTGTGCGGGCCGCCCTGACGGCGTCCGGAAATGGGCGCAGCATTGCATTGAAAAAATTCGTCAGGCTGATGTTAATTATTTAAATTTGGCCGGTTTTAAAGCGGACAAGCTAAATGAAAAAAGTACATTTTATCGCAATGGGCGGCAGCGTGATGCACAATCTTGCAATCGCACTGCACGACGCCGGAATGCAGGTGACGGGCTCGGACGACGAGTTTTTCGAGCCGTCCAAATCGCGACTGGCCGCTCGCGGGCTGCTGCCGGCCTACGACGGCTGGAATCCCGACGCCATAACTCCGGACCTGGATGCGGTGATTCTGGGCATGCACGCGCGGGAGGACAATCCCGAACTGATTCGTGCCAAAGAACTGAATGTCAGGATTTATTCTTATCCGGAATATCTCTACGAACATACCAGAAACAAGATTCGCGTAGTGGTCGGCGGCAGCCATGGCAAGACGACCACCACTTCGATGATCATGCACGTGCTCCGCGAGGCGGGCGTGAAATTCGACTATATGGTTGGCGCTCAGCTCGAAGGCTTCGAGACGATGGTCCGCTTGTCGCACGATGCCAAGATCGCGGTTTTTGAAGGCGACGAATATCTGACTTCGCCGCTCGACCTGACGCCCAAGTTCCATTGGTATCGCCCCACAATTGCCCTGCTGACCGGGATCGCCTGGGATCACATAAACGTCTTTCCGACTTGGGAAAATTACGTTTGGCAGTTCGAGGAGTTCAGCCGCCGCATTGAGCCGAACGGGACTTTGGTTTATTACGCCGGCGATCCGGAGTTGAAAAAGATTGCGTCAGGATGCCGTGCGGACATTAAAACATTGCCTTATGATGGCCTGAAAGCCGCGAACGATCATGGCGCGACGGTGGCCGAGCATGCCGGCAAGAGGTATGAATTGTCAGTTTTTGGCAGTCATAACATGCAGAATATTCATGGCGCGATGCTCGTTTGCAGAGAGTTGGGTGTCGACGATGACGCTTTCATGACCGCCATGAAGACATTCAGAGGCGCAGCCAAACGCCTGCAAATATTGAAACAGACGTCAGATTCGACGATTTTTCTCGATTTTGCGCATTCGCCGTCAAAGCTAAAGGCGACTACCGAGGCGGTGCGTGAGCATTTTCCTGACCGCAAGCTTGTGGCAGTCATGGAGTTGCATACGTTCAGCAGCCTCAATAAGTCGTTTTTGCCGCAGTATGCGCACGCCATGGACGCTGCCGACGAAGCTTATGTCTACTACAATCCGGAAGTGATTGAACATAAGCGCCTTGAGCCGATTGAGCCCAAAGATGTGGAGCGGAATTTCGCTCATCGCAACATGTCCGTCTTTATGGATTCCGCTCTGTTGGTCAGCCACTTGCGGCAATTGGACTTGAAAAACACGACACTTCTCATCATGACTTCCGGAAACTTTTCGGGAGTCGATTTGAAACAGTTGGTCGATCAGCTAATTGGCTGAGCATAATATATTCAAGCGAATGAAAATAGCATTGTTTGGGAAAAAGTTCGACGACGCGCTGATGCCGTTTCTCGAAAAACTGCTGTCGTTTTTTGTCCGCAACAATGTTGAAGTGCTCGCAATCCGCCCGATGTACGAATTCATGCGCCGCCGCGGCATGCTCGACGCGCGCCTCCGGATAGCTCCTTTCGTGACCATCTTGCAAGAAACCGACGCCGACCTGCTGCTCAGCATTGGTGGTGACGGTACCTTCTTGGAATCAGCGACTTACGCTCGCGGAAACGTGCCGATAATGGGCGTCAACAGCGGGAGGCTGGGCTTCTTGTCGGAAGTGTCACAAGACGATATCGAGGCCGCATTGCAGAGCTTTTTCGACGGCCGGTTCGTCACGAGCAAGATCGACGTCATAGCGCTCCAGAGCATGGACGGCGAGGTCATCGACTTTGCCCTCAACGAGTTCGCCGTTACCAAGCGCGACAGTTCGTCAATGCTGACCATACACGCCTATGTCAACAATGAATTTCTGACCACTTATTGGGCCGACGGCCTCATCGTCTCGACGCCGACCGGCTCGACAGCCTATTCGATGAGCGTCGGCGGGCCGATAGTGCATCCGGCCACGCCCGTTTTCATCCTGACGCCAATTGCTCCGCACAATCTGACTGTCAGGCCGTTGGTGGTATCGAACGACGTCGACGTCAGGTTGCATATTGAAAGCCGCGGGCGCCGGCTGCTCACCTCGCTCGACGGCCGCATGCATCTGTGCGACACCAACACTTGCCTGCAAATCAAAAAGGCGCCGTTCAACGTGCGGGTCGTGCAGCTGCCCGAGCATTCGTTCTATGCGACTTTGCGCAACAAACTGATGTGGGGCGCCGACAAACGGAATTAGCAAATGAGCTTTTCGCGGCCATTGGTGGATAAAAAAACGACGTTATTTGAATAAATATCAGCACGTGAAAAAAAAGTCATTCCTTTACATTAATTATAATGCTTGTTGCGTTATCATTTAAATGATGAAAATTGTGACAAGACTTTTTGTTGAGATACGAACGGTGGCGGCAGTGCTGGCACTGGCGATGTCGGGCGGTGCTTGGGCGCAGAACCGGCTTGAACTGGGCTTGTTCGGCGGAGTCAGTTACTATATGGGTGACCTCAATCCGTCGCAGCAGTTCAAGGACCCGCGCCCGTCGTTCGGCGTGATAGGCCGCTACGTGCTGACCGACCGCATGGCCGTGAAAGGGAACGTGGTGCTGGCGGGGCTCGAAGGGCACTATCCCGGCAGCGGCGATCTCTACGTGGGCGGCTCAACCACAAGTGCCGACGGCTCGGAGTCGACGCCCGACGCGTACTACGACTTTTCGCGGACGATAGCGGACGCCGGCGCCATGTTCGAACTGAATTTCATGAGTTACGATCATGTGTTCAGGAAAGAGACGCGCTTCACGCCATACGTCACGGCGGGCTTGGCGGCCACTTGCTACAAAAGGTATGCCGGCGGGAATAAAGCCAAACCGCATTTTGTATTATCTTTGCCGTTCGGCTTTGGAGCCAAATACAAGGTGAACGAATGGCTGCGGCTGGGGCTTGAGTGGACTCTGCGAAAGACCTTCGAAGACGACCTCGACGTGACCACCGGCACCGAAGGCGCGATAGACCCGAGCGACCCGTATCGGAACGGCCACCGGGCGTTGACGCACAACAACGATTGGTATTCGCTATGCGGCATGACGCTGACATTCAGCATGTGGCCGCGCAAGGTCAAGTGCAGCGACGGGATGCGCGGATTCAATCGCTGAGAATATTGAAATGAATTATTATGCAGATATGTCGATGAAAGACAAGATAATAAAAGATAAACTGCCCAAGCATGTGGCCGTGATCATGGACGGCAACGGCCGCTGGGCCAAGCAGAAAGGCAATATGCGGCTTTTCGGCCACCAGAACGGAGTGAAAGCGGTGCGCGAAGTCACCGAGGCAGCGGCCGAATTGGGAATAGAATATCTCACCTTATACGCCTTCTCAACGGAAAACTGGAATCGGCCCAAAGCCGAAGTCGAGGGGCTGATGTCTTTGTTGGTGTCGACAATAGCATCCGAAACTAAAACGCTCAACAACAACAATGTACGGCTCCGCGTCATCGGCTGCCACAATCTGCCGGCATCGGTGCAGAAAAAACTTGACGAATGTGTGGCCCAGACCGCCTCAAACACCGGCCTGACGCTTGTCCTGGCCCTGAGCTACAGTTCGCGGTGGGAAATCACAGAGGCCGCGCGCCAGATTGCGGCCGACGTCAAGAGTGGAAAAATCACTGCGGAATCTATAGACGAAAACACTGTATCACAATGTCTGTCAACAAGTTTCATGCCCGACCCGGAGCTGCTGATACGCACGAGCGGAGAATTGCGGATCAGCAATTTTCTGATGTGGCAGATCGCCTATTCCGAACTTTACTTTTGCGAAACGCTGTGGCCCGACTTTCGAAAAGACGACTTCTATCGCGCCATCGTCGAATATCAAGGACGCGAACGGCGCTTCGGCAAGACGAGTGAGCAGGTAAGAAACTAAAAATCAAAGGAAGAAATCAAGTGCAAATGCGAATCAAATATCTAATGTTGCTGGTCGTGCTGGCATCGGCAACGGTTTCGGCTCAGCAATCCGACTCTTTCCCGACCGACGCGGCACCCGCCGACAGCGCAACGACCAACGGCATCGATGACGATCTGACGGTGGCCAAAATGTCGTACTCCGGCACCCCGAAAAAATACACCATAGCAGACATCGAAATAGTTGGCGTAGAGAATCTTGACAAGAAAATACTGATAAATCTTTCGGGCCTGAAGGTCGGCCAGACAATCACGGTCCCGGGCGACGACATTTCGCAGGCCGCCCGCCGCTATTGGAACCACGGCTTGTTTTCGTCGGTCAAGATTTATCAGAGCAAGGTGGTCGGGCGTGACATCTATCTGCAAATCAAGCTGGTGGAGCGTCCGCGACTGAGCGAAATCAACTTCTATGGCCTGAAGCGCAGCGAGGTCGACGATGTGGACAGCAAAGTCGCGATGATGAAAGGTTCGCAGGTGACGCCGTTCATGATTACGCGCGCCAAAAAATATGTGACGAACTATTTCGTCGACAAAGGATTCTATAACACCGAAGTGACTATCATTCAGCGTAATGACGCGAACAATCCGAACCAGGTCATCCTCGACATCACGGTCGACAAAAAGGAGAAGGTCAAGGTGCGCGAGCTGAACATCAGCGGCAACACCGTGATGAGTTATCGCAAGTTGAATCGTGCCATGAAGAAAACCAACGCGAAGAAGCTGTACAACTTTTTCAGAACCAAGAAGTTCGTCAAGGAAAAATATGAAGAGGACCTTGGCAATCTGATTGCTCTCTACAACGAAAAAGGCTATCGCGACGCCCGCATCGTGTCGGAAAAAGTCACCAAAAACGACAACAACACGGTCGACATCAACATTGAGGTCGACGAAGGCAACAAATATTATCTGGGCAATGTGTCGTGGGTCGGCAATAGCATCTATTCGGGTGATTATCTGAGCTATAAGTTGCGTATGGACAAAGGCGACGTGTTCAACAGCAAGAAACTCAGCAAGCGCCTGTTCGAGGATGAGGACGCCGTCCACAGCGAATACATGGACAACGGTTATTTGTTCTCGCGCATCACGCCAATCGAGGCGAACGTCTATAACGACACGATTGACCTCGAAATGCGCGTCGAGGAAGGGCCTCAGGCGTCGATAAACGAGGTGATTATCAGAGGAAACACGAAGACGCACGAGCAGGTGGTAAGGCGCGAAGTGCGCACAAAGCCCGGCCAGCTGTTCAGCAAGTCAGAGCTTATCCGAACGGTCCGCGAGCTGGCGCAGCTCGGATACTTCAACCCCGAAAACATCGACCCCAAAGTCTCGCCCGACGCCGACAATGGCACGGTCGACCTGACGTATAATCTGGAGGAAAAGTCGAGCGACCAGATTGAGCTCTCCGGCGGCTGGGGTGCCGGAATGTTCGTGGGTTCGGTCGGCTTGAAATTCACGAACTTCTCAATCCGCAACATTTTCAACAAGGAAGCCTATTCGCCGCTGCCAACCGGCGATGGCCAGTCGCTGACATTGCGAGCTCAGGCCAACGGCTCTTATTATCAGTCGTATAGCGCATCGTTCACCGAACCGTGGCTTGGGGGCAAGCGCCCCAATTCGTTCACCATTTCGGGATATTACTCGTCGCAGACCGGCGTAAGTTCAAGCTATTACAACAATTTCTACAACGCCTACTACGCCGGCTATGGCAACTCGACCGTGACGAGCCGAAAGGACCTGCACCAGTATCGCAAAGTGGCCGGCTTCTCGGTCGGCTTGGGCAAGCGCCTCAGCTGGCCCGACGACTGGTTCACGCTCTACACCGAAATCGGCTACCAAGTGTATATGCTGCGCAACTGGCAGTATTTCCTGATGCAGAACGGACATTCGAACAACATCAACATGCGTGTCATCCTGAGCCGCAGTTCGATTGACAACCCGATTTACACCCGAACCGGCTCGACGTTCTCGCTCGGCGTCAACTTCACGTTCCCCTATTCGCTTTTCGACGGGAAGAATTGGAAGTCGATTGACGACGACAAGGAACGGTATAAATATATAGAGTATCACAAGTGGTCGCTCAAGGGCGCGTTCTTCAAGAGCCTCGACAATACGCGCAAGCTCGTCCTGATGGGCAAGATGGAGATGGGATTCGTCGGGTATTATGATAAATACAAGAAGACGCCGTTCGAAAAATTCGTGATGGGTGGCGACGGCATGTCGGGCTACAGCACCTACGGCGAGGAGACGATTGGTCTGCGCGGCTACGAAAACTCCTCATTGACACCGCGTTCACTCGTCAACAATTCGTACGCCTACGACGGCAACATCTACAACAAGTTCACGATGGAGCTGCGCTATCCGATTTCGTTGCAGCCGTCGGCCACCGTGTTCGCCCTGGCATTCCTCGAAGCCGGCAACTGCTGGAGCGAGTTTCAGGATTTTAACCCATTCGACTTAAAACGTTCGGCAGGTGTTGGATTGAGAATTTATCTTCCTATCTTTGGCCTGCTTGGAATCGATTGGGGCTATGGATTCGACTCTGTTGATGGATATTCTAACGCGGGCGGCAGTCAGTTCCACTTTGTCATCGGCCAGTCGTTCTAATGTCTAACAGTCAATATTTTGCATCATGAAAAGGTTGATTTTTTTGATTCTGGCATCGTTCAGTGCAATGGCAGTCTGGTCGCAAAAGATCGCTTTTGTCGACACCGAATATATATTGAATAACATTCCGGCCTATGAGGCTGCCAATGAGCAGCTTGAACAGCTTTCGAAGCAGTACGAAAACGAAATCAAAGCGAAATTCAAAGAGGTCGAGCAGCTGTATGAGGCATACAGAACCGAGAGCGTTTTTCTGTCCAACGATCTGAAAGTCAAGAAAGAAAACGAGATTGTGGAGAAGGAGCAGAGCGCGAAGAAACTGCAGCAGACATATTTCGGACAGAACGGCGAATTGTACAAGCATCGCGAAACGCTGATCAAACCGATTCAGGATCAGGTGTATAGCGCAATCTCGGCCTTGGCCGCCGAAAAAGGTTACTCTGTGATTTTCGACAAGTCGACAGGCTATGGGCTGATGTATTGCGAATCTTCGCTCGACGTCAGTGACAATATTCTGGCAAGGCTCGGATACAAGAAATAATAAAACGAATAATAATACAATGAAAATCAAGTCGTTATTAACCATTCTGCTATGCTCGACAACTCTTGCCGCCTCAGCGCAGCACAAGTTCGGACATTTGGATAGCGAATCTTTCCTGAAGTCGTTGCCCGAAGTTGCCGAGATTCAGAAAGCGATAGACGATGAAACGTCAAAAATCGAGTCGCAATTGACTGTGCTACAAGAAGATTTTACGAAAATGCAGCAGGATTTCGAGGCTGCTTCGAAGACCTTGCCACAGGCCGAATTGCAGGAAAAGGCAAACGAATTGCAGGAAACTTATCAGAAAATACAAAATTTCATCCAGATGTCACGCCAGCAGCTGCAGGCCAAGAGTCAGGAACTGTATGCGCCGCTTCTGCAGAAAGTCCGCAACGCCGTCGTGGAGGTCGGAGATGAAAACGGGTTTACTTATATATTTGAAAAACAGGGCTCTGCTTTGTTTACGTCGACCCAGAGCGTAGACGTTGCTCCGTTGGTGTCGGCAAAACTTAAAAGCAATTCTAAATAGAAACAAATAAAGAACTGTTCAATATGAAAACGATAAAAGTTACTTTTTTAGCTATCGCTTTGTTGCTTGGGCTTGGTGCCAATGCTCAGGATTTGAAATTTGCGCACATCGACATTCAGAAACTGCTGAGCGAAATTCCGGAGAAGATTCAGGCCGAGCAGACCTTGCAGGATGAGGCCAAAAAACTGGAAGACCAGCTGAAGGTGATGGGTGCCGACTTGCAGCAGAAATATCAGGATTACATTGCGAAAGCCGACTCGCTGCCTGAACTTATCCGCGCCACCAAAGAGAAGGAAATTCAGGATGCCGACCAGCGAATCAAGAATTATCAGCAGATGGCCCAGCAGAGCCTGGCACAGAAGGAGCAGCAGTTGCTGAGCCCGATAATCGAAAAAGTCCAGAAGGCCATCGACGAGGTGGGTGCCGAGAACGGATTTGTCTATATCTTTGACATTAGCTCGCAAGTGGTTCTGTATCACTCTGATAAAAGCACCGATGCCGCTCCGCTCGTGAAAGCTAAACTTGGAATATGATTTTGAAAATCTGATTAATAAATGATGAGCAGTTGACATTCAGCTGCTCTTTTTTATGTCATGAGCATGGTACCGATAGGCGTTTTTGATTCCGGCTATGGCGGGTTGACCGTTCTGAGCAAGATTGCAGGCTTGATGCCCCAGTACGATTACGTTTACCTGGGCGACAATGCCCGTGCTCCGTATGGGACGCGGTCGTTTGACGTGGTGTATGAATATACGCTTCAGTCGGTCAAAAAACTGTTCTCGATGGGCGCGCCGTTAGTCATCCTGGCCTGCAATACGGCGTCGGCTAAAGCGCTGAGAACCATACAGCAAGTCGATCTGCCGCAAATCAATCCGGCCAACCGCGTGCTTGGAGTCATCCGGCCAAGCGTGGAGGCCGTCGGGAATTTCTCGAAGACGCGCAAGGTCGGCGTTTTCGGAACGACCGGCACGGTGCAGTCGCAATCATATCCGCTCGAATTGGCCAAGATTTCGCCTGATATTGAGGTGTTTCAGCAAGACTGCCCGATGTGGGTGCCTCTGGTCGAATATGGCGAATACGCTTCGGACGGCGCCGATTATTTCGTGGAGCAAAGTGTGCGCGCGCTGATGTCGAAATGTGCTGATATTGACACGATTATACTCGGTTGTACGCACTATCCGCTGCTGATGCCGAAAATCAGAAGGTTTTTGCCGCAAGGCGTGAATCTTCTATCACAGGGAGATATTGTGGCGTCGAGTTTAAAGTCCTATCTGTTAAGACATTCTGATATTGAGTCGCGTCTGACGAAGGGTGGAACGGTGCGTTTCCTGACCACCGAAAGCGTCGATAAATTTTCGGGTGCGGCCCGCATATTTTTCGACGGCGATTTGGCAGTGGAGCATGTGGATTTGTAAAAATGTGTATTTATTCCGATTGCGCACAAATTTTTAACGGACGTATTGCGTTCTTAAATCATAGTGCTATATTTGCACTGATAAAAATAAGGAAAATGAGAGCACTTCACTATCATCACCATTTTTGCAAACCCTGAGGGCAGCGGTGATAGATGCGTGTGTAGATATTTAGGCTTGCCCGTCGTGGCAGGCCTTTTTGTTTTATGACAAATTATAACAATCTAAATATCATGTTACTACGAATAGCAGTTCAGGCCAAAGGCCGCTTGTTTGACGAGACAATGACGATGCTTGAGGAGTCGAGCATCAAAATCGAATCCGGAAAGCGCACTTTGTTGGTGCCGGCAAAGAATTTCCCGGTCGAAATTTTGTATTTGCGCGACGATGATATTCCTCAGGCAGTTGCCAGCGGAATAGCAGACGTCGGAATTGTCGGTCTGAACGAATTCGCTGAGCGACACGAAGATGCAGAAGTAATCAAGCGTTTGGATTTCAGCAAGTGCCGCCTGTCGTTGGCCATTCCCAAAAGTATTGAATACAACGGCCTGTCTTGGTTCAACGGCAAAAAGATTGCAACGTCGTATCCGCATATTCTTTCGGAATTTCTGAATAAAAATAGCGTTGTCGCCGACATTCACGTCATAACCGGATCGGTCGAGATTGCTCCGGGAATAGGTCTGGCTGACTGCATTTTCGATATTGTTAGCTCGGGCAGCACATTGGTTAGCAACAACTTGAAAGAGGTGGAGGTCGTGATGAACTCCGAGGCTGTGCTGATAGGCCACAAGGGTTTGTCGGCCGAAAAGGTCGCTATCTTGAACGAACTGTTGTTCAGGTTCGATTCGTATAAAAATGCGGAAGGCAAAAAGTACATCGTGCTCAACATCCCGACCGACAAAATTGCGGCTGCCAGCGAACTGCTGCCCGGCATGAAGGCCCCGACGGTGACGGCTCTCGAAACCGAAGGCTGGTCGTCGTTGGCTTCGGTATTGGAGGAAAAGCATTTTTGGGAGATCATCGGCAAACTGAAGCAGCTGGGTGCCGAGGGTATACTTGTGATGCCGATTGAAAAGATGATTTTGTAAAAATCGTCTAGTTTTGACAGAATGTTTGTATAGAATCAATCAGAATTTTTACTGAAATTATGCAATATATTAAATATCCCGACAGGGCGGAATGGGGTCGGATTCTGAGCCGGCCGGCGCTCGACAACGAAAGTCTGTCGGGAACCGTTCGTACAGTCCTCGACGATGTCAAACGTCGTGGTGATGAGGCCGTTCGTGAGTATGAAAGCCGGTTTGACCATGTGGAATTGGAGTCGCTTGCGGTGACCGAGAGCGAGCTGGCCGAGGCCGAAACTTTGGTCTCCGGCGAATTGAAGCAGGCCATAATCATGGCTCACGAAAACATCGAGAAATTCCATGCGGCGCAGAACGTCGATTTGCCGAGCGTCGAGACGATGCCGGGCGTCCGCTGCTGGCAGAAGGTGCTCCCGATCGAGAGGGTGGGGCTCTATATCCCGGGCGGTACGGCGCCGCTTTTCTCGACCGTCCTGATGCTGGCCACACCGGCGCGACTGGCCGGTTGCCGCGAAATAACGCTTTGCACGCCTCCCGGGCGCGACGGCAAGGTGCATCCGGCCGTTCTTTATGCGGCCAAAGTGGCCGGCGTGGCTCGGATTTTCAAGATAGGCGGCGTGCAGGCCATCGGCGCGATGGCCTACGGAACGCAGTCGGTGCCAAAGGTTTATAAGATATTCGGGCCTGGCAATCAGTACGTGACGGCGGCAAAGCAGCTGGTGAGCCTGCGCGATGTGGCCATCGACATGCCGGCCGGCCCGTCGGAGGTGGAGGTGATTGCCGACGCGACGGCCGACGCGGCTTTTGTGGCGTCCGACCTCTTGTCGCAGGCAGAGCACGGCGTTGACAGTCAGGCGGTTTTGGTGACGGTGGACGAAAAGCTGGCCGAAGCGGTGATTGGCGAAGTCGAGCGACAGTTGGCGGCCCTGCCACGGCGCGAGATTGCCGAAAAATCGATTGCCAACAGCAAGATAATCCTTCTCGAAAACATGGCCGACGTCGTTGAAATAACTAACGAATATGCACCCGAACACCTGATAATTTCCACGAAAAATCATCGTGACATTGCCGAACAAATAGTCAATGCCGGCTCGATATTCTTGGGGAATTACACCCCCGAAAGTGCAGGCGATTATGCTTCGGGGACCAACCATACGCTGCCCACAAACGGCTATGCCAAAGCGTATAACGGCGTGAATCTGGACAGCTTCCGCAAGAAAATAACGTTTCAGGAAATCACGCGCGACGGCTTGAGCCAAATCGGCAAAACGATTGAGGTGATGGCCGAAAACGAGCATCTTTTTGCACACAAAAACGCGGTGTCAATCAGGCTAAAACAAAACTAACGACATGGAATTAAAGAACTTGGTCAGAAAAAACATATTCAATATGGCACCCTATTCGTGTGCCCGCAACGAATTCAGTGGCGAGGCGTCGGTGTATCTGGATGCCAACGAAAACCCGATGAACGGGCCGTACAACAGGTATCCCGACCCTTTGCAACTGGCTCTGAAAAAGAAGATTGCGAAAATCAAGGGCGTCCGCGAGACGCAGATAATGCTCGGAAACGGCAGCGACGAACCGATTGATTTGGTTTTCAGGATTTTCTGCGAGCCGCGAGTCGACAATGTCGTGGCGATTGACCCTACATACGGAATGTATCAGGTATGCGCCGAAGTGAATGATATTGAGTACCGTAAGGTTCGTCTGAACCCCGATTTTTCGATGGATGCGTCGCGTGTCTTGGCGGCGGTGGATGCCAACACCAAAGTCATTTGGCTTTGTTCGCCGAATAACCCATCGGGCAACTTGCTGGACCGCAGCCAGATGCGCCGTGTTTTGGATGGCTTTGCGGGCATTGTGGTCATCGACGAGGCTTATGTGGATTTTTCGAGCGAGCCGTCGTGGCTGTCAGATTTGGGTAAATATCCTAATCTCATTGTGCTTCAGACGTTTTCGAAGGCTTGGGGCTTGGCCTCGGTCAGGTGCGGGATGGCTTTTGCGTCGGAAGAGATAATCGCCTACTACAACAAGGTAAAGTATCCGTATAATGTGAATCTGCTGACACAAACATTTGTGAATGAGCATCTTGATAAAGAAACTGAAAAGACCGAATGGGTCGCGCAGATTTTGAAATCGCGAGCCGACATGAAGCAGCAATTGCTGGGCTTGGCGGTTGTCGAAAAAGTGTGCGACAGTGAGGCTAACTTCCTGCTTGTCAAGGTAAAAGACGCAAATGCGGTTTATAGGGAACTGATTGCACGCGGCATTGTGGTGCGCAATCGCCACAACGTGACGCTCTGCAACGACTGTGTGCGGATAACGGTCGGCACACCGGCTGAAAATGAGCGACTTATCGAAGAGATGTCCAAGATGAAGTAAAATTTTGATGCGATGAATAATCTGAAAAAACGCGCTTTGTTTATCGACCGCGACGGCACGCTGATTGTGGAACCGCCTGTGACTGAGCAGGTGAACAATCTCGAAGAACTCGAGTTTTTGCCCGGCGTCATCCGGAACTTGTATTTTATTCGCAAAAACCTTGATTTTGAATTTGTTATAGTGACCAATCAGGACGGATTGGGGACTGAGGCTTATCCGCAGGAGAATTTCGATCTGGTGCAGGGCAAGATGCTGAAAACCTTTGAAAACGAGGGCATTCTGTTCGATGACATTCTGATTGACACGTCGTATCCGAGCGACGGCAAGCCGACGCGCAAGCCGGGAACGGCCATGCTGACCAAGTATATGAACGGCGATTACGACCTCGCAAATTCATACGTCATCGGCGACCGCCAGACCGACCTCGAACTGGCGCGCAACTTGGGCTGCAAGGGCATTCTGCTCGACGAGAACACCAATTGGGACAAAATCGCCGAACTGATTTTTGCCGGCGAGCGCATCGCGACCGTAATGCGAAAGACCAAAGAGACAGACATTTACGTGAGCATCAACCTCGACGGAACCGGCAAGTGCAGCATCTCGACCGGTCTCGGATTTTTCGACCACATGCTGGAGCAGATTGGCAAGCATTCGGGCAGCGATCTGGAAATCAGGGTGAAAGGCGACTTGCACGTCGATGAGCACCACACGATCGAGGACACGGCCATAGCGCTTGGCGAGGCGTTGCTGAAGGCGCTCGGCGACAAGCGCGGGATTGAGCGCTACGGCTTCTGCCTGCCGATGGACGATTGCCTTTGCAGCGTCGCGATTGACTTCGGCGGCCGTCCGTGGCTTGTGTACGATGCAAAATTCACGCGCGAAAAAATTGGCGACATGCCGACCGAAATGTTTCTGCACTTTTTCAAAAGTCTGAGCGATGCGGCGCGCATGAATCTGAATATCAAAGCCGAAGGCGACAACGAGCACCACAAGATTGAAGGCATTTTCAAGGCGTTGGCCAAGGCAATCAGGATGGCTGTGCGGCGCGACATCTACAAATATGAGTTGCCGAGCACCAAAGGCATGCTCTGAACATATCTAAACGTGGGCGGTTGCCCCGATTGGCATGTTTTTTTGTAGTTTTGCAAGGAATTGACCGAAGAATATTTTCTTAATATTAACGCAAAATACTATGATTAAGCACATTGTGTTGTTTCAGATGAAGAAGGACGTTGAGCCGCGAGTGCTCGAGACCGAATTGGCGACAATCAAGGTCGGGTTTGAGGCTTTGCTGGGGATAGTGCCGACGCTCCGTAGTATCGAAATTGGCATAAACTGCAATCCTTCAGAGTCTTACAATCTTTCGCTCGAAGCAACGTTCGACGATTTGGAAGGCCTGAACGCCTACGCCGTCCACCCCGATCATCAGTCGGTGGTGAAGCGCGTCAAGGCGATTCTGAACAGCCGCGCATGTGTCGATTACGAAATCTGAAGCCTGACTGCCATGGGAATGACTTTCTTTAAGTTGCCGAGGCACAGAGTGTTCCATCATGTGCCGATATATTATGACGAGGACAAGGAACGGCTCGAAGAGAAGAAAAAAAAGGTGCTCGGGGCCGATTATGGAGCCGACAAGTCGCAGAGCACGACGGCGCTGCGCATAAAGGGGCAGATGCATCGTCAGCACGAAAATTTCGCGCAGGTAGTCTATTCGGAACGAAAGAAATCTCAGCGCAGATTGCTGGTGATTATCATGATTCTGTGCTTGATCGCATATTTCTTGGCAAAGGGTTATGGCGAGCAGTTTGCCGAAATCTTGTTTTGACTCATGAATTCCAACTCAGACTTAGTTGCTGAAAATCAGAAAGTAAAATGTCGAGCATAATTCACCTCCTCCCCGACTCGGTCGTCAATCAGATAGCCGCCGGCGAAGTCATTCAGCGGCCGGCTTCGGTGGTCAAAGAGCTGGTCGAGAATGCTGTGGATGCCGGTGCGACCGACATAACGGTGGCTGTGGTTGACGGTGGCCGAACTCTGATTCATGTCATCGACAATGGCTGTGGAATGTCAGAGAATGATGCCCGAATGGCATTCGAGCGTCACGCGACATCGAAAATCACCGACTCGGCCGATTTGTATGCTCTGAGCAGCATGGGCTTCCGTGGCGAGGCGCTGGCGTCGATTGCGGCGGTGGCTCAGGTCGAGCTCCTGACGCGGAAGAAGGATGAGGAACTGGGCGTCAAGCTTTGCATTTCGGCTTCGCAAGTCACTGATCAGACGTTGGTTCAGACGGCCGTCGGCAGCCAGTTTCTGGTCAAGAACCTGT
>SAMEA3663209__coassemble_450_pt1 | contig 38077 bp, 31 predicted proteins | sample SAMEA3663209__metabat2_high_PE_010 | metagenome-assembled genome bin SAMEA3663209 (sample SAMEA3663209) | pig gut metagenome | biome: pig gut; feature: pig-associated habitat; material: faeces | place: China | collected 2013 | reverse complement strand
CCGCCGGCCACGTTTGGTATTGTTGGAAATGCTGTCAGATGTTGGCTGCCACCCAGTCGCCGACCTCCGATGTGCTGTACGATTTTGCGCCGTCGGCCAGATCCTCGGTCACCACGCCGGCCTCAATCGACTTGGCCACGGCATTGCGGATTGCGCGGCCCTCGTCCATCAGCCCGAAGGCGTATTCGAACATCATTGCGGCCGAAAGAATGGTGGCCAGTGGGTTAGCGATGTTCTTGCCGGCGGCCTGCGGATAGGAACCGTGGATGGGCTCGAAAACGCTTGTGTGGACGCCGATCGAAGCCGACGCCAGAAGGCCCATCGAGCCGGTGATGCAGCTGGCCTCGTCGGTCAGGATGTCGCCGAACATGTTTTCGGTCACCATCACGTCGAAGTGTTTCGGGAAGCGAATCAACTGCATCGCGGCATTGTCGACAAACATGTAATCGACCTCTACCTCAGGATATTTCGGGGCAATTTCCTGCGCAATCTGACGCCACAGACGCGACGACTCGAGCACGTTGGCCTTGTCGACGACCGTCAGTTTCTTGCGGCGCTTCATTGCATATTCGAACGCCAGTTTCAGGATTCGCTCCACCTCTTCGCGGCTGTAGATGCAGGTGTCGTAAGCCACGTTTCCGTTCTCCTTGCGACCTTTTTCACCAAAATACATGCCGCCGGTCAGTTCGCGGATGCACATCAGGTCTGCCCCGTCAACAAGTTCGGTTTTGAGCGGCGACTTGGAGATGAGCGACTTGAACGTCTCGACCGGACGCAGATTGGCGTAAAGGCCAAGTTTCTTGCGCATTGCAAGGAGGCCCTGCTCCGGACGGACTTTGGCTGTCGGGTCGTTGTCGAAACGGGGATCGCCCACGGCGCCAAAGAGTACGGCATCGCTCTGCATGCAGATTTCGTGAGTTTCGTCAGGATACGGATTGCCGAATTTATCAATCGCACAAGCTCCTGCATAAGCAAATGTATATTCGGCCTCGTGACCGAACTTCTTACATACGGCATTGACAGCCTTGACTGCCTGCTCCACCACTTCCGGACCGATTCCATCGCCCGGCAATTGCGCAATTTTCAGTTTCATCTTATGGTTCAATTTTTAAAGTTTTATCTATTAATGTCCATGTTTTCAATGATATTCAGCATTTTGAACGTCGCCTTGATGGCCGCCTCGGTCTGGTCGGCATCCAGGCCGCGCGTCTTGAACTCGGCCCCGTTGTTGTTCCACGAAATGACGGCCTCGACCAGCGCGTCGGTCTTTCCGCCCGGAGGAATACTGACCTGATAATCAGTCAGAACCGGATGCGTCTTGCCAAGGCTTTCGTAGATTTTCCAAAGCGCTTTCATGAACGCGTCATACTGGCCGTCGCCGGCCGAAGTCTGCTCATATTCGGAGCCGTGAATGTTTATGCGGAGCGTCGCAACCGGCTTCAACCCCTTGGTCAACTGCAAACTATAGTTGACGATGTGAATGTTTTCCTTGACCGCCGCATCGCCCTTGAGGACATCGGCAATGATGAAAGGCAGATCTTCGGTACTCATCGACTCCTTTTTGTCGCCGAGCTCTATCACGCGCTGCGTCACGCGCTGCATCTGTTCGGGCGTCAGGCTGATGCCGAGTTCCTCCAGGTTCTTGACAATGTTGGCCTTGCCGCTCGTTTTGCCAAGAGCATACTTGCGCACCCTGCCAAAGCGCTCGGGCAGCAAGTGGTTGAAATACAGATTGTCCTTCTTGTCGCCGTCGGCATGGACGCCGCTGCACTGCGTGAAAACCGACTCGCCCACAAGCGGCTTGTTGGCCGGAATCCTGATGCCAGACAGCGACTCGACGTAACGGCAGACGTGCGTCAGCTTGGATTCGTCGAGCGAATTTTCGCACATCAGGTGGTCGTTGAGCAGGCCTATGACGCTGGCAATCGGCGTGTTGCCAGCGCGCTCGCCCAGCCCGTTGACTGTGGTGTGGATGCCCTTGAACCCGGCCTTGACGGCCTCGAAAACGTTGGCCGTGGCCAAATCGTAGTCGTTGTGCGCATGGAAATCGAAGTGCACGCCCGGATAACGCTCGGTCATCCTGCGGCAGAAATCAGCGACTTGAGCCGGATTCAGGATTCCCAAAGTGTCGGGCAGCATGAAGCGGCGGACTGGCGTCTTTTGCAGATTGTCGAGCATAAAATAAACATACTCAGGCGAATGTATCATTCCGTTCGACCAGTCTTCCAGATACACATTTATATCGAGCCCTTTGGCTGCGGCACGTTCGATGCTGCGCATTATGTCGGCAAGATGCTGTTCGGGCGTCTTTTTCAGCTGACCGACAACATGTTTCAACGAACCTTTTGTCAGCAGGTTCAGAACTTTGCCGCCGGCATCCGAAATCCAGTCTATCGACAGGTCGTTGTCGACAAACCCGAGAGCCTCTATTTTGTCAAGATGATTGTTGTCGGATGCCCACTCGCAAATATGAGCAAATGCATTAAGCTCGCCCTTCGACACGCGAGCCGAAGCCACCTCGATTCGATTCACCTTCAACTCTTCGAGCAACAGCCGGGCAATGGCCAGTTTTTCGTTCTTATTGAACGAGACGCCGGCCGTCTGCTCGCCATCCCTGAGGGTGGTATCCATTATTTCGATCATCCTAAATGCTTTGTTTGCAGAGTTTTCGGACAGATGAAGGCTTTCGGAACAAGCCTTTTGCGCGACTTGTTCCTGCCTTCCGTTTTTAATGAAATTCAGCTTTAGTATTTGACGGCCTGCGACTCATAAGCCTCGATTTTGCTTTTCTGCTGAAGCAGATAGTCGATGTCATCGAGTGCGTTCATCAGGCAATATTTTTTGTAGCTGTTGATTTCGAATTTCTCGCTCTGGCCGTTAGCCAGGTTCGTGACCGTCTGGTTGGGCACGTCCACCCTTACTTCGGTCTTCGGGTCAGCCTTGATTGATGCAAAAAGGTCGGCCAGGAACTGCTCCGACACAACCACCGGCAGCACGAAATTGTTCAGCTCGTTGTTTTTGTGAATATCGGCAAAGAAGCTGGAAATCACCACTCTGAAGCCATAGCCGGCTATTGCCCATGCTGCGTGCTCGCGGCTCGAACCGGAGCCGAAGTTCTTGCCGGCTACCAGAATCTGACCGCCATATTCGGGCTTGTTGAGAACAAAATCCTTGTTCAGCGAACCGTCGGGATTGTAGCGCCAGTCGCGGAAAAGATTGTCGCCAAAGAACTTCTCTTCTTTGGTCGTGGCCTTCAGAAAGCGTGCGGGAATTATCTGATCCGTGTCCACATTCTCCAAAGGCAATGGAACACAAGTGCTTGTGATTATATCAAATTTCTGTTTCATGATTTCGTCGTTTTGTTGTGCAGAAAAACTATGCCGTTGTCTTTGCAAAAATTTTTAGTCTAAAAACTCGCGCGGGTCGGTTATCACGCCGGTTACGGCAGCGGCGGCGGCCACGAGCGGGCTTGCAAGAAGCGTGCGCGCGCCGGGACCCTGGCGGCCTTCGAAGTTTCTGTTACTGGTTGATACAGAGTATTTTCCCGACGGAATTTTGTCGTCGTTCATCGCAAGACAGGCCGAGCAGCCCGGCTGGCGGATTTCGAAACCGGCTTCGGCCAGAACTTTGTCGAGGCCTTCTTCGCGAATCTGCGCGTCGACCATCCACGAGCCCGGAACAAGCCATGCCGTGACGTGGCCGGCCTTTTTGCGTCCTTTCACAATCGACGCGAAAGCTCTAAAATCCTCGATGCGGCCGTTGGTGCAGGCGCCCAGGAACACATAATCTATCTTCTTGCCGAGCAGTTTTTCGCCGGCCTCAAATCCCATATATTCAAGTGATTTGGCATACGAGGCTCGTCCTGCCTCAGGCACCGACACTTCCGAAGGAATCGCGTCGGTGATGGCCATGCCCATGCCCGGGTTGGTGCCGTAGGTGATCATCGGCCTGATGTCGGCCGCGTCGTAGGTTATCTCCTTGTCAAACACGGCGTCGTCGCCGCTCCTGAGTGTCTTCCAGTATTCCACGGCCTTGTCCCAAGCCTCGCCCTTGGGCGCATACTCGCGGCCTTTGATATAGGCGAACGTCGTCTCGTCGGGTGCTATCATGCCGCCGCGCGCGCCCATCTCGATCGAGAGGTTGCACAGGGTGAATCGGCCTTCCATGCTCATGTCGCGCACCACCGAGCCCGAATATTCTATGAAATAGCCGGTTCCGCCGCTCGTCGTCATTTTCATCATCATATACAGGGCGACGTCCTTGGGGGTGACACCCTTGGCAAGCTTGCCCTCGATGTTTATGCGCATCGATTTGGGCTTCTGCTGCAGGATGCACTGCGACGCCATCACCATTTCGACCTCGCTGGTTCCGATGCCGAAAGCAACCGCGCCCATTGCGCCGTGGGTCGAGGTGTGAGAGTCGCCGCATACGAGCGTCATGCCGGGCAGCGAGAGGCCGCGCTCGGGGCCTACCACGTGAATAATGCCGTTTTTGGGGTGGAGCATTCCGAAGTGGTTGAGGCCGAACTCGACCGTGTTTCTGGCCAGAGTGTCGACCTGCGTCTTCGAAACGGGGTCGGCTATCGGCTTGTCCTTGTCGTGCGTCGGGGTGTTGTGGTCTGGCATGCAGAAAATCTTCTCGGGCCGCAGACACTTGATGCCGCGCTGGCGAAGTCCGTCAAATGCCTGAGGACTTGTTACTTCGTGGCAATACAGTCTGTCGATGTACAACTGCGTCGGGCCGCCGTCGATGAGCGAAACGACGTGGCTGTCCCATATTTTATCAAATAATGTATTCATTTGGTTTTGTATGGTTTGATGTTGTTATTTAACGAATTTGTTGATGCAATCGATGTAAGCCTCCACCGACGCCGAAACGATGTCGGTATTGGCGCCAAAGCCGTAGTAGATGTGCCCGTCGTACTCGACCTGCATGTGCACTTTGCCGATGTCGTCCGAACCCTTGTTGATGCTCTGGATTGTGAATTCCTTGATTATCATGTGGCGCTTCACAATCTGTTTCAGAGCGTTGATGGCAGCATCCACAGGTCCGTTTCCGGTTGCGGCGGCCTCGAACTTTTCGCCGGCAATGTCGATGCCGATGCTTGCCACCGGACGCACCCCGACGCCGCTCGTCACCTGCAGGAAGTCGAGCTTGATGTGGTGGTTGCCCGTGCGGTCGGCACCGGCCAGCATCAGTATGTCGTCATCGTTGATGTCCTTTTTCTTGTCGGCAAGTTTCAGGAATTCCTCATAGACAGTGTCCAGCTTTTCGGCCGTCAGCTGCACGCCGAGCACTCCCAATCGGTGCTTTAGCGCGGCGCGCCCGCTACGGGCTGTCAGGACAATCGAATTGTCGTCGATTCCAACGTCGTGAGGGTCAATAATTTCGTATGTCGTTATGTTTTTGAGCACGCCGTCCTGGTGGATGCCCGACGAGTGAGCGAAGGCGTTGCGGCCCACAATAGCCTTGTTCGGCTGGACCGGCATGTTCATCAGGCTCGAAACCATCCGGCTTGTCGGGTATATCTTTTGCGTGTTGATGTTGGTTGTCAGGTCGATGTCGCTGTGCGAGCGGATAATCATGGCTATTTCTTCGAGCGCCGTGTTGCCGGCGCGTTCGCCTATTCCATTGATGGTCACCTCGCACTGGCGTGCTCCGTTCAGCAGTCCCGACATCGTGTTGGCGGTGGCCATGCCCAGGTCGTTGTGGCAGTGCGTCGAGATGATTGCCTTGTCGATGTTGTCTACATGATCGACCAGATACTTGATTTTTGCGCCATACTCGGCCGGCAGACAATAGCCCGTGGTGTCCGGAATGTTGACCACCGTTGCGCCAGCCTTGATGACGGCCTCCACCACTCGGGCCAGATATTCGTTCTCGGTGCGGCCGGCGTCTTCGGCATAGAATTCCACATCGTCCACAAACCGGCGCGCATACTTGACCGCCTTCACCGCACGCTCGATTATCTCCTCGCGATTGGAATTGAACTTATACTTTATGTGCGAGTCGGACGTGCCGATGCCGGTGTGTATCCTCTTGTGTTTGGCATACTTGAGAGCATCCACGGCTACGTCAATATCCTTTTCCACGGCACGGGTCAGCGCGCAGATTGTCGGCCAGGTCACGGCCTTCGAGATCTCTATCACCGAATTGAAATCACCCGGACTCGAAATGGGAAAACCGGCTTCGATTATGTCAACGCCCAAGGCTTCTAGTGCCTTTGCAACCTGAATCTTTTCAACCGTATTCAATTGACATCCAGGCACCTGCTCGCCATCCCTCAACGTAGTGTCGAATATATAAACTTTATTATCCATAAGGCATTGTAATTAAGTGTGATAGAGAAAATATTCTTGTTTTTGTCGATAGTGTGTGCTCTTACTTATTCTGAAATTCCATGAGTGGCGACGAGTCACCGTCAGTGACTCGTCGCTCTCATAGAACTGTTTAATTATCAATTGTTTTCCGGACGGAGTTTGCGCACCACGGCGCCGGCCTGCCACATCTCGCTCTCGCGCAGTGCCTTGAGTTCTTTCTCAAGACCTTCGCGATAGTTGGGCTTCGAGTTGGCGTCGATCGAAATCTGCGCCTCGTTGCCGGTCTTGACGCTGTTGTAGAGCTTCTCGACCACTGGCTTGATTGCGTCATGGAACGGAGTCATCCAATCCAAAGCGCCGCGCTGGGCTGTGGTAGAGCAGTTTGCATACATCCAGTCCATGCCGTTCTTTGCAAACAAAGGCATCAGCGACTGTGTGAGCTCCTCGACCGTCTCGTTGAACGCTTCGGACGGCGTGTGGCCGTTCTCGCGCAGAACTTCGTACTGAGCCAGGAGCAGACCCTGGATTGCACCCATCAACGAGCCGCGCTCGCCGGTAAGGTCCGAAGTGGCTTCGCGGATAAACGTCGTTTCGAACATGTATCCGGAACCGATGCCGATGCCAAGGGCCAGCGTCTTGTCCATAGCCTTGCCCGTAGCGTCCTGATACACAGCATACGACGAGTTCAGGCCACGGCCTTCGAGGAACATCGAGCGTAGCGATGTGCCCGAGCCTTTGGGCGCAACCATTATCACGTCAATGTCTTTGGGCGGAACCACGCCGGTGCGGTCGTTCCAGGTGATTGCAAAACCGTGCGAGAAGTAAAGTGCCTTGCCGGCAGTCAGATAAGGCTTGATGGTCGGCCACACGGACATCACAGCGGCGTCCGACAACAGACACATCACGATAGAACCCTTCTGGCAAGCCTCTTCGATGCCAAACAATGTTTCGCCCGGAACCCAGCCGTCGGAAACTGCCTTTTCGTATGTTTTTCCCTGACGCTGACCCACGATTACATTGAAACCGTTATCGCGGAGGTTGCATGCCTGACCGGGACCCTGAACACCGTAGCCAATTACGGCAATCGTTTCATTTTTAAGCACTTCACGTGCTTTTTCCAAAGAAAATTCTTCGCGGGTCACTACGTTTTCTTCAACACCGCCAAAGTTCAATACTGCCATTTTGATTATAATTTATTTGATTAAAAAATTGAATTTAAATATCATTTTAACGATTTGCGACGCTCCTCCTGTATCTTCAGGAACTCATTGACTGGCTCCTGCTGGCTTTTGGTCACCGCCACTCGGCCCGAACGCACAAACTGCAACACTCCAAACTGATTCAAATCGTCATACAAGCTCTGCGTTTCGCTGCAATGCCCCGTTTTTTGTATGACTGTGAATGTGCGGTTGATTTCCAGAATCTGCGCATTGTGTCGCCTTATAAGATCTTCGAAATCAGCGCAATCGAGCAGCCTGTCAGTCGGGACTTTATACAACGCTATTTCCTGATAGATGATTTCGTCGTTCGTATAATAAAACGCCTTTATTACGTCGATTCGTTTCTCGATCTGCTTCACCACGGCATCAATTTTTTCGCGCGAGGTGCGGCAGGCTATCGTGAACTTGTGAACTCCTTCGATTGCCGAAGCCGAAACCGACAGACTCCATATATTGAGGTTTCGGCGAGTGAAAATGATTGAAACCTGATTCAACAGACCGACCTGGTTTTCAGAATAAACCGTTACCGTGAATAATATATTGTCATTTTCCATTATCATACCACTCTTTACTGTTTAACATAATTTCGGTCACTCCTTTGCCGGGAGGAATCATCGGCATAACCATTCCGTTCTCTACCACGTTGACGTCCAGCACAAAAGGCCTGTCGCCGGCCAGCATCTCGTCTATCGCCGGTTTCAGCTCTTCGCGGCATGTCACCTTGCGGCCGGCTATTCCGTAAGCCTTTGCCAAGGCAATAAAGTCCGGATTGACAAGTCTGGTTTCGGAATATCTTTCCCCGAAAAACATTTCCTGCCACTGGCGGACATTGCCCAACCAGCTGTTGTTCAGGATTATTATCTTGACTCCGGTCTTTTCCTGCATTATTGTGCCGAATTCCTGAATGGTCATCTGGATGCCGCCGTCGCCGACAAAAAAGCATACCTGACGCTCGGGAGCGGCAATCTTGGCGCCTATGGCTGCCGGCAAGCCGAATCCCATCGTGCCCAAGCCGCCCGAAGTGATGAGGCTGCGCGACTTGTTAAAACTCGAATATCGTGCGCCAAACATCTGATTCTGACCAACGTCCGTAACTACAATAGCGTTGTTCCCGGTGGCTTCAGAAATGTCGTGCACCACTTCGCCCATATTGATGTATCCTGATTTCGGGCTGATTTCAGGATCTATCACACGGTCCTTTTCTATCTGATAGCATTTGTCAAACTCATTTTCCCAAGAATCGTGGTTGTTTTCGTCAATATGCTCAATCAGTTGCGACAATACTTCTTTTGCATCGCCCAAAATTCCAATGTTGACCGGGACGTTTTTGCCTATTTCGGCCGCGTCAATGTCTATGTGGATGATTTTCGCTTGTTTGGCGTATGTCGAAACCGGGCCGGTCACTCTGTCGTCAAAGCGCATTCCGATTGCAATCAACACGTCGCACTCGTTCGTCTTGACGTTCGGGCCGATGTTGCCGTGCATTCCGAGCATTCCTTTATAATGCTTGAAATCTGATGGCAACGCACTTAAACCCAGCAGGGTAGAGCCGGCTGGAATACCGGCCTTGTTCAAGAATTGCTTCAGCTCTTCCTCGGCATGGCTGAGCGTAATGCCTTGACCATAAACCACAAACGGCTTCTTGGAACCGTTGATGAGTTTGGCGGCAGAAAGAATCTGTTCTTTATTTATTTCATTTTTAGGAATATAGCTGCGAATGAAATTGCATTTTTCGTATGCGAAATCAATCTTTCCGATTTGAGCGTCTTTTGTGAAATCGAGAACCACCGGCCCGGGACGGCCGCTGCTTGCTATGTAGAATGCGCGCGCCACTGCCCATGCAATGTCCTCGGGACGCCTGATCTGATAACTCCACTTCGTGATAGGCAGAGTCACGCCCAAGACGTCTGTTTCCTGAAAGGCGTCTGTTCCAAGCAGATTCGATGGCACCTGACCGGTTATGACCACCAAAGGCGTGCTGTCGACCATCGCGTCGGCAACTCCGGTTATGACATTCGTCGCTCCCGGCCCTGACGTTACGATTACAACGCCCGGAAAACCTTTGACGCGCGCATAACCCTGAGCTGCATGGATAGCTCCCTGTTCATGTCTGACTAATATATGATTCAATTCATGCTTGAAGTCATATAATTTATCGAAAACCGGCATTATCTGGCCGCCAGGATAACCGAAAATTGTCTCAACTCCTTCGGCAATTAAGGCGTGCATTAACGCTTCGGAACCGGTTATCCCGTTCCATTGTTTGCTACCCGATTTATTTTCTGATGCCATCACATTTTATTTTCTGATGTTACGCAATTAATCTTCGATAATCCTGATTGCTCCTTTGTCGGCCGAACTTACCATTGCGGCGTAAGCCTTCAAACTCTTGGAAACCACTCTGTTTCGCGTTGGCGGCGTGAATGCTTTCCTGCCGCGCTTCTCTTCTTCTTTGCGTCGCTCGGCAAGCACATCATCGCTTAGGCGGACATTGATTGTGCGGTTCGGAATGTCAATATCAATTATGTCGCCGTCGCGCACCAAGCCTATGTTTCCACCGGCAGCAGCCTCAGGCGAGATGTGTCCGATGCTCAATCCCGATGTGCCGCCACTGAAACGGCCGTCGGTTATCAGAGCACACTCTTTTCCAAGGTGCATCGATTTGATATACGATGTCGGATAAAGCATTTCCTGCATTCCGGGCCCGCCTTTGGGACCTTCGTAGGTTATGACCACAACATCGCCGCTTTTCACGGCTCCCGACAAAATGCCATCGCAAGCAGACTCTTGAGAATCAAACACTTTGGCCGGACCCGAGAATTTCCATATTTTTTCGTCCACACCGGCTGTTTTGATTACGCAGCCATCCAGCGCAATATTTCCCTTAAGCACTCCCAATCCGCCGTCTTTTGTATAAGCATGGTCCAAATCCCTAATGCATCCTTCCGAGCGATTCAAATCAAGGCTTTCAAAATATTCGTTTTGCGAAGCCATGCGGGTGCTGTACTTGTTTCCGCTCGCGCTTTTATATTTTTTGATTGCCTCAGGACTGACATTCGGGCTTTCGATGCTATACCTGTCAATTTCTTCGGCAAGCGTCAGTCCGTCAACTCGTTTCAAAGTTGTGTTGACCAATCCGCCCTTTGCCAGCTGATGCATGATCGACACTACACCGCCGGCACGGTTAACGTCCTGAATGTGATATTTTTGCGTGTTTGGTGCCACCTTGCACAGGCAAGGCACCTTTCGCGACAGCATGTCAATGTCCGACATTTTGAAATCAACGCCTGCCTCATTTGCCACAGCCAATAAGTGCAGGACTGTGTTGGTCGAACCGCCCATGGCTATGTCCAAAGTCATCGCATTCAAAAAAGCCTCGCGGCTTGCTATGCTTCGAGGCAGAACACTTTCGTCACCGTCGCGATAATATTTATATGTGTTTTCTACAATCAGTTTTGCTGCGTCGCAGAACATCCGCTTACGGTTTTCGTGAGTTGCCACAATGGTTCCGTTACCTGGCAATGCCAAGCCAATGGCTTCGTTGAGGCAGTTCATTGAATTTGCGGTGAACATTCCGGAGCAGCTACCGCAGGTCGGGCAGGCTTTATTCTCTATTTCCGCCACTTCTTCATCACTCACTGTTTTATCTGCCGATTTGATCATTGCGTCAATCAAGTCCAAACGCGCATCTCCCATAACGCCTGCTTCCATTGGGCCGCCAGAAACAAAAACCGTCGGAATATTAAGGCGCATGGCTGCAATCAGCATTCCCGGAGTTATTTTATCGCAATTGCTGATGCAAACCATTGCATCGGCCTTGTGTGCATTCACCATATATTCGACGCTGTCGGCTATGATGTCGCGCGAAGGAAGTGAGTACAACATTCCATCGTGCCCCATCGCAATTCCGTCGTCGATGGCAATTGTATTGAATTCGGCAGCAAAGCAACCGCGTTTTTCTATTTCTGATTTCACAATTTGTCCTATCTCGTGCAGATGAGTGTGCCCGGGTACAAACTGCGTAAACGAATTGACTATGGCTATAATCGGTTTTCCTAACTGCTCCTTTTTCATGCCATTGGCAACCCACAAGGCTCTTGCGCCAGCCATTCGGCGGCCTTCGGTTGTTGCAGCACTGCGAAATTTGAATTTCATATTCTTGTTTTTTTGCTTTTTGTCAATAAAAAAACCCCTCTCTGCCGTGAGAAGGGTCTAATAAATATCATCTAAAATAAACATACCTTTCTCACCTTCTCAAGGCTGCACCACGAGAATTAGTAGTCCGATGACATGAATGATCGATATGTTAATTTTCTTTGCCACTATTTCGTTGCGTTATTTTCAAAACGAATGCAAATATAGAAGTCATTTTTGAATAACCAAAAATTTACACGTTAAAATATAACTCAAGAATTAAGAAAAATATTATTTTGTTTAATATTTAACTTTATGTATTTTTAGTTTTTGGCGGTTATAATTCGTATTTTTTTGATTTTCTATTTATTAAAACACGTTTTCTACTACTGACCTTACACTTTTGAGTGCATTGAGAGTATAGAAATGCACAGTTCCGACGTTGTTGGCAAGCAAATCTTTAGTTTGCATTGTCAGCCATTCGACACCTACTTGTTTCACAGCATCTTGCGTCTTGCATTCGAGCACGGCTTTCACCAAGTCCGTCGGAATTTCTGTTTTGAATGTTCGCGGTAGAATAGAGAGCTGGTTTACTGATGTAATTGGCTTCAGGCCAGGCACTATCGGCACATTTATTCCGGCAGCTCGGCATTTTTCCACGTAGTCGTAATATTTTTGATTGTCATAAAATAGTTGAGTCACAACATATTGTGCACCGGCGTCTACCTTCTTTTTCAGATAATAGATATCCATGTCCATATTGGGAGCTTCTTCATGTTTTTCCGGGTATCCGGCCACTCCGAATGTGAATTTATTCTCCAATGGTTCACAGATTGTCCCGTCCAGAAACTTGCCATTGTTCATGTCATTTATTTGATCTATCAAATCTGTTGCATGCTTGTGGCACTCGTTTTTGTCAACCAGCGTTTCTTTGTTGTTATCGCCTCTAAGCACAAGCAAATCATGAATATCCAGAAAGTTCAAGTCAATCAGAACGTACTCTGTTTCGCTTTTGGTGAACCCTTCGCAAACTATGTGCGGAATCACATTGATGCCGTATTTATTTTTTATTGCGGCTGCTATTGCAACCGTTCCAGGCCTTTTGCGAATAAAACGTTTCCTATAGTTTCCCGACTCGTCGCTGATGTAGCTGACTTCGGAATGATGGGTCGTTATGTTGATATACAGAGGATTAAATTCCTTGAGCGTATCTATCGTGTTGAATATTCCATTCAGGCTGCTGCCTTTGACTGGCGGAAGAAGTTCGAACGAAAAGCCATTTGCTTTTTGATTCTTCAATATTTCAGCTACTGTCATATCTTATGATTTATAAAATGCTAATATTCATCTAATTCAGTCAACAAACAAATCAGATATTATTTTGTCGGAAATAATCATTTTGTCTTCCGGTATAACAAAACTATTATTTTTTTTCACTATTTCTCCAAACTTGATTTTCACCTCAACCTCACGAATGAAGTTTTTCACAAACCTTTCAGGAAACAAACTCAATTTGTTTTCATCGACGCCCCACATCGTTCGCAATCCTAACATTATGAATTCATTGAATTTATCCTTATCCGACAGTTTTTCTGCTTCGCTTTCAAACTTTTGCTTTTTGAATTGCGCAAAATATCCGGCCAAGCTACTGCTGTTCCAATATCTCGATTCTCCGTCATAAGAATGTGCTGCTGCACCATAACCAAAATATTTTATTCCAAACCAATAAGCCGAATTGTGTTGCGAATATTTTCCGTTGCGCGCAAAATTTGAAATCTCATAATGTTCATATCCGCTTTCTCGCATGCGTGCAGTCAAATAGTCGTATTCTTCATTGCAAACTTCGTCGCTTTTTGGAGTTATTTTTCCTGATTCCAGATTTTTCCAGATGCGACTTCCTTTTTCGTACTGCAAACAATATGAAGACAAGTGATCTACATCCAATTTCAAAAATTCTTCGACGTCATTTTTCCAATTATTCCATTCTATACTAGGAAACCCATAAATCAGATCTACGCTTATGTTTTCAATCCCTGCGTTTTTAGACAATTCCACAGCTTTGCAAATCTGACTGCTACTGTGCCGTCGGTTCATCACTTTCAAAACGTCATCATTGAAAGTCTGGACTCCAAAACTGACCCTATTGATTCCTAACCGTTTTATTTCCGGAACATAATTTTCGTTCACATCATCCGGATTGCATTCTATTGTAAATTCTTCGATTTCATTAAAATCAATATGCCTGGCAAGTTCGGAACATATTTTTTCTATATACTTTATGTCTACACACGATGGCGTTCCACCGCCTATATAAATTGTTTTCACCCTTTCTGGCAGCAATTCATTCCTCCTTTGATTTATTTCGAGAATTAGCGTGTCAAAATATTTTTCCACATTATTCATATTTGTAACGCTAAAAAAATTGCAATACAAACACTTACTTTTGCAGAATGGAATATGAATATAAATACCTGACATATAAAGTATGTTTCACGTGAAACAATTTAAAATCAGTGTGTTAAATATACTTTATAAACACTTTTTCAACAACTAAACCACAAATATCATGATTTTTTCCACAACATTAGAGCTAATCAAAAAATATCACAAGACGTTGCTTCTCTGCATCATAATAATGGTTCTCAGCCTCATGAACCCTTCAGATCTCAATTGCAAGAATATAATGAGGATAAAGCATATTGATAAAATTGTTCATTTCTTGATGTACGCGTCATTGTGCGGATGTCTCAATATGGAAAACATTATTCACAATAACGATAAGTCGCGCGAAACGTGGAAAACCATCGCTATTATTGTTTTTCCAATTCTTATCGGAATTTCGATGGAGATTTTCCAACAATATTTTACCAGAAGCCGAAGCGGTAACTTCGATGACGCTATTGCCAACACTATCGGGACGTTATGCGGATTTGGAATATCAAAATTGTGCGTGAAAGCAAAGTTTGTAAGGGCTGTTATGAAATGGCCAGTGCAGTAACATTCAGTTTTTTACACAGATATCAACACGCTGCTGTTATTATTCCGAATATTTCTGTTCAATTACCTGATGATAAAAATTCAAAAATTGGCGTTTCGACGTTTTGAAACTCAAAAAAAGGTTTTAAGACAAAAGGTTTCACTATCGTGCAAAAAAAGTTTGTATTTTTTATTTCGACCACATGAAACAAAATCGGTGGTCTTTTCAACCAATCGCAATATTGTTATTTACTAACTTTGTAATGTTTCAACTGTTGTTGATAATGAATGTTAATCGAGTAAATGTCAAACATTTATCGTCAATGGATGCTGTTTATAAAACTTGATTGATGAAAACTGATAGTGGAGAAGAAAAAAAACAATAGATTATTAAAGTTTTTACTAACAATACTAACAAGCTATCATATAAAACATATTTCTATTTAAATCTAAAAATGAATAATATAAATAATAGTTGGGTGAAAGCCGGGTTCATAGACGAAGAGATATCCCCTGATTTAGATTTGAAATCAGAAATAATGCGTCTGAAGAAAGAAAAGAATGCCGTTCTGATGGTGCATTATTATCAAAACAGCGAAATTCAAGATACAGCTGACGTTATTGGCGATAGTTTGGCATTGGCGCAAAAGGCAGTCAACATCGACTCTGACATTATTCTGATGTCGGGCGTAAATTTCATGGGCGAGACGGTCAAATTGCTCAATCCCGGCAAAAAAGTGTTGATTCCTGACATGAATGCCGGATGTTCGTTGGCCGACAGTTGCAATGCGGCCGACTTTGAGGCGTTCATAAGGCAACATCCCGGGCACACGGTCGTTTCATATGTCAACACTTCGGCGTCTGTCAAGGCGCTAACCGATATAGTTGTCACCAGTTCCAACGCCAAACAGATTATCGAAAGTCTGCCCAAAGACGAAAAAATAATTTTCGGTCCCGACAGGAATCTTGGCAATTACATCAATAGCATCACCGGCCGGCAAATGTTGCTTTGGGATGGAGCTTGCCACGTTCACGAAAAGTTCTCGCTCGAAAAAATATTGGAAATCAAAAACGAGCATCCCGACGCTCTGATTATATGCCACCCTGAGTGCAAAAAGGCCATCGTGACCGTTTCTGACTTTGTCGGTTCCACTGCTGCGCTTTTGAATTTTGTTGGCAAGTCCGACTGCAAAAAGTTCATAGTTGTGACCGAGTCGGGCATTATCCACCAGATGCAGCTGAAGTATCAGGACAAGACTTTCATTCCCGCGCCCCCCATCGACTCTACTTGCGGATGCAACGAATGCGAGTTTATGCGTCTCAACACTTTGAAAAAGATTTATTTAACACTCAAATACGAGTGGCCCGAAATTTCAGTTGACAAATCAATAGCCGAAAGAGCCAAGTTACCTATAACAAGAATGTTAGAAATATCAAACAATCTCCGATTATGATAGAATTAAAGAAGCCTATTAAAATTTTGTTGGCAGAGGATAACTATCTGAACCAAAGGTTGATGTACTTCAATTTGTCAAAGATGGGTTTCACTCTCGACATTGCCAACGATGGCAAAGAAGCTCTTGAAAAAAGAAAAGATTGCTTCTACGACATAATTTTAATGGACATTATGATGCCCGAAATGGATGGTTTCGAATCGACTCAAATGATCCGTGAATTAGAAACGAAGTCAAATCAACATTCCTATATCATAGGTCTGACCGCCAATGTATTAGACTCAGACGAAGCTCGCTGTCTGTCGAGCGGAATGGACTTTTATTTGCAAAAACCTTTCGATATCGACGAGTTTTGTTCCATTCTCGAAAATCTTAGTTTCATTTAATGGATATCCGGAAAATAGAAAGCGATTCTGAGCTAGACAACAAGCTGAGGCCACTGAGTTTTTCCGATTTCAGAGGTCAGGCCGGCATAGTGAAGAATCTCGAAATATTTGTCAAGGCAGCCAAAATGCGCGACGAGCCATTGGATCATGTTCTTCTTCACGGTCCTCCCGGGTTGGGCAAGACTACACTTTCGGCCATCATATCCAACCAGCTGGGTGTCAGCATGAAAACTACCAGTGGCCCCGTCTTGGACAAGCCCGGTGACTTAGCCGGCATTCTCACAAGTCTCGAAGCCAACGACGTTTTGTTTATCGACGAAATTCATCGCCTGAGCCCAATAGTAGAGGAGTATCTCTATTCGGCAATGGAGGATTTCAAGATTGACATAATAATTGACAAGGGACCGGGTGCCCGAAGCATCCAAATCGACCTCAATCCGTTCACTTTGGTTGGAGCCACTACTCGCAGCGGAATGCTGACAAGTCCTCTACGTGCACGGTTCGGAATCAATTGTCATTTAGAATATTACGATATAGAAACGCTCGCGAAAATCATAAAAAGATCAGCCGGTATTCTTAACGTAGTAATTGACGAAAAATCCGCTCTCGAAATATCGCGTCGTAGCCGTGGAACGCCACGAATAGCGAATGCTTTGCTGAGACGCGTGCGGGATTTTGCACAGGTTTTGGGCAATGGCTCCATCGAGTTCGAATTGACCAAAACAAGTTTGGAATCTCTCAACATTGACACTTTTGGTCTCGACGATATGGATAGAAAGATTATCCTGACGCTTATCGACAAATTTGGTGGCGGTCCGGTCGGTATAACGACCATCGGAACCGCAATCGGCGAAGATTCAGGGACGATTGAGGACGTTTACGAACCATATTTGATTCAGCAAGGTTTCCTTAAACGGACACCGCGCGGCCGAATGGCAACAGAGATAGCATATAAGCACTTCAACAGAAGTGGCTTTAAGCAACAAGGTGACTTATTTAATTTTGAATAGATTGGGAAAGCTAAAAAATCTTGCAGGTGATACGGTGGTTTACGGATTCAGTACCATTCTTGGCCGTTTACTCAACTGGCTTTTGACACCTTTTTATATCCGCACAATTTCGAAAATGGATTTCGGAATTGTAGTAAGTGTATACAGTGTGATTGCTGTTTTGCTGATTATCGGAACGTTAGGTTTTGAAACGGGTTATTTCAGATTCATAAGCAACAAAAACAAAAAGCGACTTTTCGATACTCTTAGTTTATCAATAGTCAGCTGTGGATTATTAATTCTGTCAGTTTTTTTAATTTTTGGTGATGCTTTTTCGGTCTTTCTCGAACTTGGCGACAATGGATATTCGCTACTGATTTTTGTAGCATTGATCATAATGGTCGATTCGCTCAATTCCATTCCTTTTGCTCAGCTAAGGTATCAAAACAAATCACTAAAATATTCATTATTAAGGTTATTGCAAGTAGTCGTCACAGTTGTTTTCAATATAGTTTTCCTGATTTTATTGAAAGACAAAACATATTTTGGAATAACTTTTTCGTCAATATATTCCGTACATTTCATATTAATCTCAAATCTGCTTGGTTCGCTTTCGAGCACTATTTACTTTTTGCCTCAGTTCCTAAAGTCGAAATACTGTTTCGATTTTACTTTGCTCAAGCCGGTTTTTGTCTATTGTTTGCCACTTGTTGGCATGGGTTTTTTCGGGATACTCAATCAAAATATTGAGAAAATACTGATACTCAAATTGGTAAACGACTCAAACGCCTACGAGCAATTGGCAATTTATGGAGCTAACTACAAAATTGGCGTCTTGATGGCAATTTTTACTCAGTCGTTTCGATTGGCGTTCGAGCCATTTTTCTTCAAAGAGTCGAAAGCAACAAGCAAAACCGAAATTTACGGTTCTGCTTTGAAGTATTTTGTTTTTTTCGGACTTTTGATTTATGCTGGTGTATTATTATTCATGCCGTTAATAAACACGATTCTAACTCCCGATTATTATGATGGTAACAAGGTCATTCCATTCATACTTTTAGGTCAGTTGCTATTTGGCGTATATTACTCGCTATCTGTTTGGTATAAACTTATTGATAAGACATATTTCGGTCTTTTGATGAGCTGTGCAGGCTTGGCATTAAACACCGTGCTGAACATAATTCTGTTACCTGAATTCGGATATATGGGTGCGGCTTATTCAACTTTCACCGGCTATCTTTTCATGGTAATCATTTCGTTTATACTTGGAAATAAGTATTATCCAATTTCATATCCAATCAGAAAAATTACTTTAGTCACGATCACAATTGTCACTTTAGTATTTTTATTCAATTATCTGTCAACTCGGATTTTCACAAACTATTGGCTCATTGTCTCCTTGTTGGGATTTTTGACTATCCTTGCAGTACTAATATTTTGTGAGAATAAATTCGTAAATAAACTATTAATATATGTCAGGCGTTAAAGTCAAAATAATAAATAAAAGTCTCAATCAAGCACCGGCATACGCTACTGAAGGTTCAGCCGGTGTCGACCTAAGGGCCTCGCTTGATGCTCCAATTTGCCTGAAGCCACTCCAGCGGTGTTTGATTCCGACAGGTTTGTTCATTGAATTGCCTGTTGGCTTTGAGGCTCAAATTCGTCCACGCAGCGGACTTGCCATCAAAAGTGGCATCACGGTTCTTAACACGCCTGGCACCATCGACTCCGATTATAGAGGCGAAATAAAAGTCATATTAATCAACATGTCCGATGCAGATCTTATGATTAATAATGGTGACAGAATATGCCAGATGGTAATAGCTAAATATGAGAAAGTTGAGTTTATTGAAACAGAAACGCTTTCTGATTCGGCAAGAAACGATCAAGGCTTCGGTCACTCAGGTATAAAATAATTTTCTTTTGATGAAAAAAATATTTGTACTCTTTTGTTTATTTAATTCATTCTGTGTGCTTTATGGTCAGAACGAAGAAGATTCTCTTTTTCTGGCGCAAAAGCGACGTTTCGATTATTTTTTCTTTGAAGGATTACGCGAAAGATTATCAGGCAATTATAAACAGGCAGTTTCATACTATTTAATATGTCAGAGCATAAATGACAAAAGTCCGGTTATTTTATACGAATACGCCAATATTCTATTTTCGTTGAAAGATTACGAATCTGCCAAAAATCAGATGGAAAGAGCTTGTAAACTCGATCCTGAAAACACGACTTACCTGAATTTTCTTTGCGAAATTTATAACAATCTAAACGATTTTGATTCATCAATTTCAGTTTATGAACATCTTTTGAAAGACGCCCCTGGCAATACAGATTATATCTATTATTTGTATGTTTTAAACAGATATAAGGAGGATTATAAGACAGCCTTGTATTACCTCGAAATGCTTGAAAAAAAAGTACCTTTCAATGATTTATTAATTCTCTACAAATCAGAAATATACGGCTTGCTTAACAAACCGAAGCAAGCTCTTAAATGTTTGACTGATCTACATAAATCTTTCCCGGATAATCCGAAATATATGGCTTATATCGGGACTTACTATATTCATGACAAGAACATATCTAAAGCAACCGAGTGGTTCGAAAAAGCAGTAGCTACCGATCAAACTGCATCAATATACAATTTTGACTTGGGAAATATCAGATTGAGTCAATCAGACACTTTAGGTTTCGAAAACTATTATTTGTCAGCTGTTTCGAGCCGATACGTCGAATACGATTCGAAGATTCAGCGCTTGATGCCGCTTTTGGCTGATCAGAATTTTCTGAAAAACAATTATTCATCGCTCAAAAAAATATTGTTACAACTTATTGAATCAGAAGGTAATGAACCTAACTCATATTTCATTTATGCCAATTTTCTAACAGATATCAATCAGAAAAAGGAAGCAATACCATATTTCAAATCTGCTATTTCGTTGGACGAAAACAACGAGCAAATCTGGCATAATTTGTTACTACTTCTTATTGACGAAAATCAAGAAAATGAAGCTTATAATTATTCGGCTCAGGCAGTCAAATTATTTCCCGACAATGCATTTTTCATATTTATTAATTCAAACTATTTGCTTTCTGACAAGAAATACGGCGAGTCATTGGAACTTCTTTTACGCGCTGATTCTCTGACTGATAACAAAAATATTAAGTTTAAACTTATTCTGAAAAACAACATAGCTCAATGTTATCACGAGTTAGGTGATTCTTTGTCATCATTCAAGGTTTACGACGAAATTCTTTTATTGGATCCTTATGACCTTACTGCTCTGAATAACTATAGTTATTTTCTTTCCTTGATAGACAAGGACTTAGATAAGGCTGAAAGAATGAGCAGAAAGTGTATAGAACTTGAACCTCTTAATTCGACTTTTTTGGATACTTATGCATGGATCTTATTTAAGGAACGACGGTATTTGGAAGCTAAGTTCATAATAGAGAGAGCAGTAGACAATTTACAGTCAGATGATTCAACTGTTTTTGAACATTATGGCGATATATTGTTTTTCAATTCAGATGTTAATAATGCCGTAAATCAGTGGCAGAAGGCGCTGCTACTTAACCCGAATTCGGAGAACTTGAAACGCAAAATTGAATATCGAGATTACACCAAATAGTCATGAAATTCAGTCATCATATAATATTACTTATTGCAGTTTTTTTTATTTGCTCTTGCTCAGGAACTAAAAAGATTCCATCAGATCTCAGTGCCATCGAGCAAAAAGCAAATTTGGATAGTGTAATTTCAAATAACGCCAAATTCGAAACTTTTTTTTCTCGTAAAGCGACCGTGTCGTTGGATTTGAATCAAAGTCAAAAATCTTTCAATGCCACAATTTTCATCAAAAAAGACTCTGAAATAATCATCTCTGCCAATGTACCCTTTTTGGGTATTGAGGTCGGCAGACTAAAAATTATGCAGGATAGTGTGTATTTGTTGAACCGCGTCGAAAAATCCTTAGCGATATTTTCGTATGAATATCTGCGAAAACGATTGGGTGTCAGCATGAATTACAGTCAAATCCAGTCAATTATTTTAGGAAATGTTGATGAAAACAATATTTTGAATTTATCTTCTGTCAATAATTTTGGTAACAAGATTGATTTGATGTTCAGCAACGCTAATGGAATGGAAAAATATATATTTTCGAAAGAAAACGACAAGATAGTTTCGCATTCAATCTCTGATATTCAGGGTAATAACTTAACGGTAGATTATTCTGATTTCAGAACATCATACGGTGTATTGTTGCCTAATTCAATTGAATTTATGGTAAATTCGGCGCAGCTATCAACAGAAACGAATATTTCTATTCAACACAAAGAAATAGTGCTGAACGGACGCAAAACGCTTGATTTTTCGATTCCGAAGCATTATCAATATGAGCGTAAAAAATGAGGCGTACACTTTCATACATTATATTTTCGTTTATAGCTTTAGTTTCTTATTCTCAATCAATTAGTGATTTGAATAATGAAAAGGAAGAACTATTGAACAAAATATCATATAATTCGGAGCTGATAAAAGAGTTCACGGAAAAGCGTCAAAACGAACTGCGTGTCATTGGCATTCTTGACAATAAAATTTCGAAGCGCAAAAGACTTCTCGAGGTTTATATTCGTGAGATGGCATACATAAATAAGCAGATTTCGAATCTGAACTATCAAGTCGACTCGTTAGAGAAAACGGTGCATTCAATTCGCGACGAATATGCAAAGATCATTTATCAAATGTATCTCAATAAGTTAGGTAGAAATGATTTGTGCTATATCTTGTCGGCTTCGAGTTTCAACGAGAGCTATCGCCGATTCATGTATTTGAGTCAATACAACGATTATCGTAAAAACCAGTCAGTTATCCTTTCACAAAAACTCAAGGAATGCGATTCTATCAAAGTAATAGTTGAAGACAGAAAAAAAACGGTGACCAAACTATTGCAGAACATCAATGAAGAATCAAAAAACATTGAGTTGGAAATGAAAGAACGTCAGGCAAAAGTGACTGATTTTAAGTCGCGTGAGTCTGAGTTGGTTGCCGAGAACAAAATTGCGCAGAAAAACGCTCAAAATCTTGAGTTGCGGATTATGGCCCTAATCAAGGAGGAGGCCGAAAAAAACAAGAAGGGCAAGGCTTTGAAGTCCAATATTGCCGAAAATAAGGGTAAGTTGCCTTGGCCGTCGAAAGATGGAATTTTGGTGGGCGAATTTGGTGAACACGAGCATCCGATAATTAAAACGCTGAAAATCCGCAATAATGGCATAGATATCGATATGATGAATGATCCGAAAGTATATTGCGTGTTTGACGGTGAAGTGAGCCGCGTCATTGCTATCCCGGGCTATAATGCCACAGTGATAGTCAGACATGGTTCGGTGCTGACAGTATATGCAAACCTTGTGAATGTGATGGTCAAGGCAGATAAAAAAATAAAGACCGGCACGCAGCTAGGAGAAATTTATCGTGGAGAAAGTTCGAATTCAAATATTTTGCATTTCGAGGTATGGAATGAAGACGAAAAGCAAAATCCTTTAATTTGGTTGGAAAAACATTGATAATTATAGAACTTATCTATAGTATTATCGTATAAATTGTTCACAGAAATTAACTGTTAGAGCTATGAATAGCATTTATATTGATGATTCGATTGTTTTGAAGTCCGAAATATCGAATATAAGCATTATCGAAAAGTTGATCGATAACCTTTCCGGTGTCTGTCAATTTTCTGATGAAATATATGGCAAATTGTTGTTGGCCGTTGTAGAAGCTGTCAATAATGCAATAATTCATGGCAATAATTCAGATCCCGAAAAAAACGTAAACGTTCATTATATTATTGATAATAAAGGAATAACGTTTGATATCAAAGACGATGGACTAGGATTCGACTATAATATCATACCTGATCCGACAGACGAAGCAAATCTTGAAAAACTGAGCGGTAGAGGTTTATATTTGATGAAACACTTGTCGGACGAAATCGAGTTTAAAGACAATGGTTCATTAGTGGAAATGAAATTTTTATTTTAGTGATACAATTTAGTTTTGAAGATGTAAAATTCACACTTTCTGATCGTCTTAAGCTAAAATCATGGATCAAAAGTGTGATTTCAGGGTATGGCAAAAAGTTAGGAGATGTCACATATATTTTTTGTAGCGACGATTATTTGCTAAGTATCAACCGACAATATCTTCAGCATGATTATTATACTGATATTATAACATTTGACTATGTTGATGATGTTGTAATATCAGGTGATTTGTTTATTTCCGTTGACACAGTGAAATCCAATTCTGAATTATTCGGAACAACTTTTACTGACGAACTTCACAGAGTCATGATTCATGGAGTCTTACATTTGTTGGGCCTCAAAGACAAAGCTCCGGAAGACGAAGAAAAAATGCGAAACGCTGAAAATAAAGCTTTATTTCTTCTAAATTCAATATTATCAAGTCGATGACGAAAGATTTTGACGTTATAGTAGTTGGTGCCGGTCATGCAGGGTGTGAAGCTGCTGCTGCTGCTGCCAAACTCGGAAGCAAGACTCTCTTGATAACTTTGGATTTGACAAAGATGGCCGCCATGTCGTGCAATCCGGCTATAGGTGGAATTGCTAAAGGTCAGATAGTTAGAGAAATAGATGCATTAGGAGGTTACACTGGCATCGCTACCGACAAAAGTTCAATTCAGTTCAGGATGCTGAACAAGTCAAAAGGCCCTGCAATGTGGTCGCCACGTTCGCAATGTGACAAGGCGCAATTTTCGCGCAATTGGCGATCATATTTAGAATCAATCGATAATCTGTTTTTCTGGCAGGATTCTGTTGTTTCATTAATCATCGATGATTCGAGTGAAACAAAAAGCGTTGCCGGAGTTTTCACTAAGCAAGGAGTCAGTTTTAGGTCTAAGGCCGTTATATTGACAACCGGCACATTCATGAACGGACTTATTCACATAGGTTCTGTTAATTTTCCTGGTGGCCGAATGGCTGATGCTGCCAGTTATGGGATTTCGGAGCAACTGAAAACACTTGGTTTCAGAGTGGGGCGGATGAAGACCGGGACTCCTGTCAGGCTTGATGGAAGAACTATTGATTTTTCGAAATTAGCAAAACAAGAAGTCGAAAAATCGAACTATCGTTTCAGTTATACAAACACTGACAACAAGAGTCTTGAACAGTTGCCGTGTTATATAACTTACACCAATCCAGAGGTTCATAATGTGCTAAAGTCTGGATTTTCTGAATCGCCTCTTTTCAACGGAACAATCCAATCAATTGGTCCGCGTTATTGTCCGAGTATTGAAACCAAAATCGTCAACTTTTCGACAAAAGATCAGCACCAATTATTTCTGGAGCCAGAAGGCGTTGACACATGCGAATATTATTTAAACGGTTTTAGTTCGTCGTTACCATTAGATATACAGGTTGAAGCATTAAAGCACATACCCGGTCTCGAAACTGCAGAAATTTTTAGGCCAGGTTACGCAATTGAGTATGACTATTCAGATCCGACACAGCTAAATAAATCGCTTGAAACAAAAATTATTTTAGGATTATATTTTGCTGGCCAGATTAATGGTACAACAGGTTATGAAGAAGCCGCTTCGCAAGGTCTGATTGCTGGGATAAATGCGTCAAGGAAAATCAAAAATCTTTCGCCGATAATTCTAAAACGAGACGAAGCTTACATTGGTGTTTTGATTGACGATTTAATCACGAGGGGAGTAGACGAGCCATACAGAATGTTCACGTCGAGGGCCGAATATAGAATTCTTTTGCGTCAGGATAACGCGGACGAGAGACTGACACCGACAGGGCGATCTATAGGCTTGATTGATGACGAGCGTTATAACTTTTTCTTGTCAAAACAAAACCATAAAAAGGAAGTAATTAATTTTCTTCAAAAGAAACTTGTCAAGGCCAATGAGTCAGATGAAATGTTGAAATTATTCAAAACAGATATTTTGACTTTCTCTCAACGTTTATCGGTTTTGCTGGCACGTCCGCAAATTCAGTTGGTTAAACTGCTCAAATTTTATCCGGAATTATCCGCAATTTGTAAAACAATACCATCTTGGATGTTGGACGAAGTACTTGAAAACGTCGAAACGGAAATTAAGTACAGTGGCTATATTGAAAAGGAACGACAGCAGGCTGAAAAGATAAACAGGTTAGAAAATATCAGAATCAGAAATAAGTTCAATTATGCTGAACTAACGGCTTTATCTTACGAAGCAAGAGAAAAACTAACCAGAATAGATCCTGAGACAATAGGCCAAGCCAGCAGAATTTCTGGCGTTTCTCCAAGCGATATAAGTGTGCTTTTAGTTTTATTAGGACGCTAATGTTTCACGTGAAACAATTTAAATATGAAAACAATATTTGGAAACATAGTTGATATTCATCACAGAGAAATTTTTTATGGTTCAATAGAATACAATGAAAAAATTTCGAATATCACGAAAATTAATATAGAAAGACCAGACAAAAGTTACATTTTGCCTGGTCTTGTTGATTCTCACATACACATTGAGAGTTCAATGTTGACTCCTTGTCAATTCACGCGAATGGTTCTACCGCATGGAACCGTTGCCGTTGTTGCCGATCCACACGAAATAGCTAATGTTTTGGGATTTTTCGGAGTAGAATATATGATAGAAAACGCGAAACATTCGCCACTAAAAATATATTTTACTGCACCATCGTGTGTGCCTGCGACAGATTTTGAAACTAATGGCTTTGTACTTTCATCTTCTAATATTGCAAAACTTTTGTCGAAAGATTCAGTGGTCGCACTTGCTGAGATGATGAACTATCCAGGGGTTATCAATGAGAACGCAGAGGTTATAAGCAAAATCAATGCCGCAAAAGCACTGAACAAGCCAATTGATGGCCATGCTCCTGGCCTTTCGGGTGATTTACTAATGAAATATCTGAGCAAAGGAATCAGTACTGATCATGAATGTTCGACATTGGAAGAAGCAAGAGAAAAACTGAATAATGGTGTCAAAATTCAAATCAGAGAGGGTAGTGCGGCGCGAAATTATGAATCTTTAAAATCATTGATCGCGTCCAATCCCGATTCTGTAATGTTTTGCACAGACGATGCTCATCCGGATGATATTTCGGTCAATGGCCATATTGATAAAATTGTCAGAAAAGCAATAAATGATGGATACGATATTTTCGATATATTATCGGCATGTCATAAGAATCCTATAGAACACTATGGTCTGAAGGTCGGTTCACTACGCGAAAATGATTCTGCTGATTTTATTGTTGTAGATTCTTTGAAGAATTTCAAAGTCCAGTCAACAGTCATTTCTGGTGAAGAAGTTTTTGTAAACAAAAGGTGCAATTTTGATATTAAGCCGAGTGAGGTTGTAAATAATTTTGTAGAAAAACAGATTTCTATTGAGGACATCGAGCTGATAGGCTCTGAAATCGATTTTATAAAAGTCATCAAAGTCATAGATGGTGAGCTGCTAACAGATGTGCTGAAATACAAATACGAAACCGATTCAGAACAACGAATTAAAACTTCTGTTGACGACGATGTGCTCAAAATCGTGGTTGTGAACAGATATAATGACGCAAAACCAGCAGTGGCTTACGTAAAAGGTTTCGGATTAAAACGTGGTGCTTTAGCGTCGTCGGTTGCTCACGACAGCCACAATATTATTTGTGTCGGCGTTGATGACGAGAGCATTGTCGAATCGGTGAACCATTTGTTGAAAATTAAAGGAGGTTTATATGCAACAGATGGCAGTCGGCATCTATCACTCAGTTTGCCTATTGCTGGACTGATGGCAGACCGACCGTACGAAGTGGTTTCAAACGAATACAGTTCAATAGTGGAGTTTGCTACTAAGAATTGTCAGTCTGTGCTCAAATCGCCTTTCATGACCATGGCTTTCCTGTCACTGCTGGTCATACCGCACCTAAAGCTCGGCGACAGAGGACTTTTTGATGTTGACTCGTTCGGTTTTACCAATATATTTGATATCAAATGACTGAGAACGAGCGGATCACATATTTAAAACAATTGGTTTCCGTCTTGCCTGACAGTCCCGGCGTGTATCAATATTTTGACAAGAATGGAAAAATAATTTACGTCGGAAAGGCCAAAAACCTCAAAAAAAGGGTATCGTCATATTTCATAAAGAAACAGGAGTATCTAAAGACTCAAATTCTTGTAAGCAAGATTTTTGACATAAAGCACATTGTGGTAAAATCAGAAGAAGATGCTTTATTGCTCGAAAATAATCTGATTAAAAAGTATCAGCCCCGATATAATATCTTGCTGAAAGATGACAAATCGTATCCATGGATTGTTATTAAGAACGAACCTTTTCCGCGTGTTTTTCAAACCCGAAACGTCGTGAAGGATGGGAGTTTGTATTTTGGGCCATATACGTCTGGAACTTTAGTGAAGTCATTGCTTGATCTTTTTAAAAAACTGTATCCGCTTCGCAATTGCAATCTGAACTTGACTGACGAAAACATCAAGCAAAACAAGTTCAAGGTTTGTCTGAACTATCATATTCATCAATGCTGTGCGCCTTGCGTCGGCGATTGCGAGCATGAGAAGTATGCAGAATACATTGCCGGAGTGCGCGAGATTCTGAAAGGAAACGTACATTCGGTAGTGAAGCTTTTGCGCGAAGAAATGATGCAATATGCCGATAATTACGAATTTGAAAAGGCACAGGAGATTAAATTGAAACTCGAAAAAATCATCGGATTTCAAACAAAATCAACCATTTCGAGCACATCATCGTCTACAGTTGACGTTTTTTCGATATTGAGCGACACGGATTCAGACACGTCTTATGTGAATTTCTTGAAAGTCGTTTCGGGTGCGGTGGTTCAATCTTTCACGATGGAATTCAAAAAACGCCTTGATGAGACCGATGAAGAAATCCTTTCGTATGCCATTTCGGAAATTAAAAGTCGCACGAAGATTCTGGCACGAGAAATAATTGTCCCGGTAATACCAGACGTGCAGTTTGAAGGTGCAAAGTTTGTCATCCCGAAGCAGGGCGACAAAAAAGAATTGCTCGAACTGTCCGAACGGAATGCGAAATTCTATAAACTTGAGCGACTAAAGCACGAAGCAAACAAGAACAAAACTCCGCGAAACGAGCGTCTGCTTTTGCTATTGAAAGAAGAACTTGGGCTGAAAACGATTCCGAATCACATAGAGTGTTTCGACAATTCGAATATCCAAGGTGCATATCCGGTAGCTGCTTGCGTGGTTTTCAGAAATGGCAAGCCGAGCAAAAACGAATATAGAAAGTTCAACATCAAAACCGTTGAGGGGCCTGACGATTATGCTTCGATGCACGAAGTTGTTTATAGGCGATATTCGCGTCTGTTGGCCGAAGGGCAAGAGTTGCCGGATCTGATCATTGCCGATGGTGGAGTGGGGCAGATGGAGGTCATCAGAAAAGCCGTAGAAGACGAATTGCATCTGAATATTCCGATTGCCGGTTTGGCAAAAGACTCACGGCACAAAACAAACGAGCTGTTGTTCGGTTTTCCGCCGGCGGTAGTAGCTATGAGCAAAAACGATCAGATTTTCAGAATGCTTTCATATATCCAGGACGAAGTGCACCGATTTGCAATTACTTTTCACAAGCATAAACGCAGCAAAGGCATGATTGCCTCTGAACTTGATACGATAAAAGGAATCGGCGAAGTGACCAGGAAAGCGCTGATGGAGCATTTCAAAAGTGTCAAAAACATCAGGCAGGCGAGCTTCGAAAGCCTTTCGGCTGTAATAGGAAATTCGAAAGCGAAAATAATCACAGAATTTTTCGGCAAAGAATAAATTGTTCCATGTGGAACAATCAGGCAATATTTTAATAGCAAATTATCGGCACACGTTAGCCATTATTAGGTTATATTTGCTGCCGTAAAACAAGGGGTGCCGCAAGGCTGAGATTATACCCTATGAACCTGATGCGGGTAATTCCGACGAAGGGAGTTTTCAGTCTACTCACCCTGAGTTTTACTATTATTGTTTCATTTTAACTCAGAGGTCTCTTATGATAATTTCATTAAACGGAAAGGACTACGACGCGACCGGATGTGACACATTGTTGCAACTGGCCGAAAAGTTGTCGTTGTCAAAAATCGGTGCTGCCGTTGCAGTCAATGCCCGAATGGTTCCAAAAACGGAATGGGAAAAATTCGTCCTCCACGAATCAGACAAAGTGATAATAATAAAAGCGGCTTGCGGAGGATGAATTATGATGACAAAGCAAGCTCTTCAGAATTTCCGGTTTCAATTCATAACACATCACAATTCCAGATTTGATTATCTGGAGTCGGCAAAAATATCGCTGGCCGGCGGTTGCAAATGGATTCAGTTACGAATGAAGGATGCGCCTGAAAGCAAAATTGAGAGTGCAGCCATTCAATTAAAAACGATTTGTTCGGAATATGGGGCGACCTTTATCATCGACGATCATGTGGAAATCTGCAAAAAAACAGGTGCCGGTGGAGTTCATCTTGGTAAGTCGGACATGCACCCAAGGGAGGCACGGCAGATTCTGGGAGATTCGTTTATAATTGGCGGAACGTGCAACACATTTGAAGACGTGCTTCGGGTGTACGAATATGTCGATTACATTGGTTGCGGCCCATTCAGATTCACCACGACAAAAGAAAATCTGTCGCCGACGCTTGGTATTGACGGCTACCGTGAATTGGTTTGGCGATGCCGCGAGAGCGGAATCAACGTGCCGATTGTGGCAATTGGCGGGATAACAAACGATGACATAAAGCCAATTCTGGATTCGGGTCCTAATGGAATTGCAATGTCGGGTCACATTATTAATTCTGATGATCCGGTTAAGGAAGTTGAAACTATCATCAGCACGATAGAATCATGTTATTAATTCAAACTACTGATTATCAATAATTTAAATATCAAAACAATGCAGAAGCTGACAATAGCCGGTCGAGAATTCGATTCCAGACTTTTCTTGGGTACGGGAAAATTCAGTTCGAACGAACTGATGGAGCAATCGATTGCTGCGTCGCAGACGGAAATGGTGACTGTGGCGATGAAGCGCATCGACCTGAATGATGACAACGATGATATGCTAAGGCATATCGTAAACCCTAATATTCAATTACTTCCAAACACGAGCGGGGCGCGCACGGCCGAGGAGGCGGTGCTGGCGGCACAGCTGTCGCGTGAGGCGTTCGGCACCAACTGGCTCAAATTGGAGATCCATCCCGACCCGAAATATCTGCTTCCGGATTCGGTCGAGACGCTCAAGGCTACGGAGGAGCTGGTGAAGCTGGGTTTTGTGGTTTTGCCTTATTGTCAGGCAGATCCGGTTTTGTGTAAGCGTCTGGAGGAAGCCGGCGCGGCGACCGTGATGCCGCTTGCCGCGCCAATCGGGACAAACAAGGGGCTCAGGACTGAGGATTTCCTGCGCATCATCATTGAGCAGTCGACGGTGCCGGTGGTGATTGATGCCGGGATTGGCGCGCCAAGCCATGCGGCGGCAGCGATGGAGATGGGAGCGGATGCCGTTTTGGTTAATACGGCGATAGCCGTTGCCGGCAATCCGGTCGAAATGGCCGTGGCTTTCAAGGAGTCGGTGGTTGCCGGCCGCAGGGCCTATGAGGCCGGGCTTGGCAGTGTGGGCTATGCGGCTGAAGCCAGTTCGCCGTTAACGTCTTTTTTGTATGACTAATTAAAGTTCTAAAAATGAATAACAACATAAAAGTAGAATTTCCAAATAGCGAGAAAATATATCTGCGGGGAGAGCTTTTTCCGCAGATAAGGGTCGGGATGCGCAGGATAAAGCTGACGCCGACAGTCAGGATTGAGAACGGAAACAAAGTTTTTGAGACCAACGAGCCGGTCTGCGTCTACGACACAAGCGGGCCCTACGGTGACGCTAATGTGCAGATTGACTTGAAAAAAGGTCTGCCGCGAATGCGCGAGCAATGGATTGTGGAACGCGGCGGCTGCGAAAAACTGCCGGAAATCACATCGGAATATGGCAGAATGCGCCGCGATGACCATAGTCTTGATCATCTCAGGTTCGAACACATCGCATTGCCATATCGGGCGCAGAAAGGCCATTGCATAACCCAGATGTACTATGCCAAGCAAGGCATCGTAACTCCGGAAATGGAATATGTGGCAATCCGCGAAAACATGAACTGCAAAGAACTTGGCATAGAGTCGTACATCACGCCGGAATTTGTCAGGGACGAGATTGCGGCCGGCAGGGCAGTGCTGCCGGCAAACATCAATCATCCGGAATCGGAACCGATGATAATCGGCCGAAATTTTTCCGTGAAAATCAACACGAACATCGGCAATTCGGCCACGACATCGAGCATCGACGAAGAGGTCGAAAAGGCGATTTGGAGCTGCAAATGGGGCGGCGACACTCTGATGGATCTTTCGACCGGCGCAAACATTCACGAAACGCGCGAGTGGATTGTCAGAAACTGCCCGGTGCCGGTCGGGACAGTGCCTATATATCAGGCACTTGAGAAGGTTGATGGCAAAGTCGAAGATCTGACTTGGGAGATTTATCGCGACACGCTGATAGAGCAGTGCGAGCAGGGCGTCGACTACTTCACGATTCACTGCGGAATAAGGCGGCACAATGTGCACTTGGCCGACTCGCGCCTGTGCGGCATAGTCAGCCGAGGCGGGAGCATAATCAGCAAGTGGTGCCTGATTCACGACCGCGAGAGCTTCCTGTATGAGCATTTTGATGACATTTGCGATATTCTGGCACAATATGACGTGGCCATCTCGCTCGGCGACGGGTTGCGTCCAGGTTCAACTTATGATGCAAATGACAAGGCACAATTCGCTGAGTTAGAGACAATGGGAGAACTCGTTATTCGCGCTTGGGCAAAAAACGTCCAGGCATTCATCGAAGGTCCCGGCCATGTGCCGATGCACAAAATCAGGGAAAACATGGACAAGCAGATCGAAGCGTGCCACAATGCGCCGTTCTATACGCTCGGGCCGATTGTTACCGACATAGCGCCGGGGTATGACCACATCACAAGCGCGATAGGCGCAGCTCAGATCGGATGGTTCGGCACTGCCATGCTTTGCTATGTGACGCCCAAAGAGCATCTGGCTCTGCCCAACAAAGAAGACGTCAGGAACGGCGTGGTGGCCTACAAGATAGCGGCACACGCAGCCGACCTTGCCAAGGGCCATCCGGGAGCGTCTGTCCGCGACAATGCGTTGAGCAAGGCTCGCTATGAGTTCAGGTGGAAGGACCAGTTCAACCTAAGCCTCGACCCCGAAAGAGCGTTGGAATATTTCAAAGCCGGGCGTCACGAAGACGGTGAATACTGCACGATGTGCGGGCCGAATTTCTGCGCGATGAAGCTCAGTCACGACTTGAAGGATTGCACCAAATAACACATCTCAACACATTGTAAAGCAATCGTAAACAATCTGCAAAAATGAAGTATCATCTGATAGCGGCACTGACGACGGCGATATGGGGAACCACGCTCGTGTCCTCCAAAATACTGTTGCAGGCCGGAATGACGCCGGCCGAAATACTGTTCAGCCGCCTAGTGCTGGCCTACGTTTTTCTGTGGCTGCTATATCCGCATCTGCACAAGCCGCAACTGCATGACGAACTGGTGTTTGCGGTGTCCGGAATATTTGGCGGGACAATCTATTTTCTCACGGAAAACACGGCGCTGCAATACACCAGCGCGACCAACCTGTCGCTCATTTGCGCCACGGTGCCGGTTGCCACGGCCATAGCGTCGCAGCTGATACTACACGAGAAGCATATCACGCGATGCTTCATCACAGGCTCCGTCATTGCGCTGACGGGAGTGATCTTGGTGATTCTGAATGGGGCTTTCGTGCTGAAACTCAGTCCGGTTGGAGACCTGCTCGGTGTGCTGTCGGTCATATCGTGGTCGCTCTATTGCGTCAGTCTCAAGAAGTTGAAGTCTGACTTTAACTCACTGTACGTAATTCGCAGAGTGTTTTTCTATAGCATTCTGACGTTGGCGCCGGTCTTCCTGTTCAGGCCCTATTCGTTTCCGCTGTCCGGATTCAAAAATGTCGAGGTCTTTTCAAACATCGTTTTTCTCGGGCTGATAGCATCGTCGTTCTGTTACTACATGTGGACCATCGCGATCAAGAAAATCGGCGTCGTGTCCACCAACAGTTACATCTATATCATGCCAATCGTCACGGTCGTCACGGCCAACGTCTTTCTTTCGGAAAAAATCACGGTCTATGTCGTGATAGGCGCGGTTCTGATAATCGGAGGTCTGGTTTTGACCAGGCTTAAATCGTTCAAAATGAAAGAGTGAATAATCGTCATTTCAATATGAACTTTAAATATCATCTTGCAGCCGTGTTCACCACAGTGGTTTGGGGAACTACGTTTGTGGCGTCAAAAAGCATTCTGGAAAGCGGTTTGACGCCGATGCAGACAATGTTTTTCCGGTTCATAATCGGCTATGCGTTCACGTGTGCGCTGTGTCCGCGCAAATTCGGCTTCAATAGTTGGCGCGACGAACTCATGTTTGCCGGTGTAGGGCTGTTTGGCGGGTCGATGTATTTCATGTTCGAGTACACAGCACTGCTCTACACCAAGGCGGCGAATGTAGGTTTCATCTGCTCGCTTGTGCCGTTGCAAGTGGCTCTGATAGACATATTTATGTTCAGGCAGAAGTTCCGTGCCGGATTCCTGATAGCCGGTTCGGCCATGGCGCTCGTGGGCGTGGCGCTGGTCGTGTTCAACGGCCGCTTCGCCGTCACTCTCAGTCTGATAGGGGACACGCTTGCTCTTGCTGCGTCGCTCTGCTGGGCAATCTATTCGTTCTTTCTCCACCGCCTTGGCACCCGCTTCGAGCCGCTCTACGTCACCCGAAAGCTGTTTTTCTACTCGCTGATAAGCCTCCTGCCGTTCATGCTCCATGCCAATCAGCTTGCAATACCGCAATCGTTGTTCAATCTAAACGTTTGTGTTCCATTGCTTTACCTTTCGTTGGTGGCGTCGCTGGTCTGCCTTTGGCTTTGGAATGTGTCCATCAACGGACTGGGGACGACGATACCTAACAATTACCTTTATATGCTGCCGATTATCACGCTAATAACAAGCCATATAATCCTTGGCGAAGAGATGACAACATATGTCATTCTGGGCGGATTGCTGATAATTTCGGGAGTGTGGTGCGCCGACAAGTCAGTCGTGGCCAAAAGATAGCCTGCTATTGAACCAAAGATGTAGCTGATTTATTGTAACTAATAGTTAATCAACAAGAAAGAATAAGTTTAAATATGTTTTCAGACGAATTGAAAAAAATATCATGGTCCGACACGACATCGGCCATAATGTCGAAGACCGAGGCTGACGTGCTCCGGGCTTTGCGCAAGGAGCGTTTGGACGTGGACGACTTCATGGCGCTGGTGTCGCCGGCCGCCGAGCCATACCTTGAAACCATGGCGCGGCTCAGCCAGAAATATACAATGGAGCGTTTCGGCAAGACAATGTCGATGTTCATCCCGCTCTACATAACCAACTCGTGCACAAACTCTTGCGTCTATTGCGGCTTTCATGTGGCCAACAAAATGAAGCGGACCATCCTGACCGAAGCCGAAATTGTGAACGAGTACAAAGCCATCAAGAAACTCGGTCCCTTCGAAAACATCCTGCTCGTCACGGGCGAAAATCCGGCCAAAGCCGGAGTCGAATACATAGCGCGGGCGGTCGAGCTGGCAAAGCCGTATTTCTCTAATGTAAAGATTGAAGTGATGCCGCTCAAAGCAGAGGAATACAAGTATATAGCCGATTGTGGAATGAACGGCGTAATATGTTTTCAGGAGACTTATAATCGCCAAAACTATAACATTTATCACCCTCGCGGACAAAAGGCGAACTTCGAGTGGCGCGTCAACGGTTTTGACCGGATGGGGCAGGCCGGCGTCCACACCATCGGCATGGGCGTCCTGATTGGCCTGGAGGACTGGCGCACCGATGTCACGATGATGGCCCACCACCTGAGGTATTTGCAGAAACACTATTGGAAAACGAAGTACAGCGTCAACTTTCCGCGGATGCGTCCGAGCGAAAACGGTGGTTTCCAGCCCAATGTGCTGATGACCGACCGCGAGCTTGCGCAGCTGACCTTTGCCTACCGGATTTTCGATCACGACGTCGACATCAGCTATTCGACGCGCGAGCCGGCCGAAATCCGCGACCACATGGCTTGTCTCGGGGTGACGACCATGAGCGCCGAGAGCAAAACCGAGCCGGGCGGATATTTTTCGTATCCGCAAACGCTCGAACAGTTCCATGTCAGCGATTCGCGGACGGCTGTCGAGGTGGAGGCCGCGCTGAAGAAAAACGGTCGCGAGCCGGTTTGGAAAGACTGGGATAACATCTTGAATTGATAGTTATGAACACACTGGAAGACAGATATTTGAGACAGCAGATGCTGCCGGAAATCGGCCCCGAAGGGCAGGCAAAAATCGCCGCAGCCAAAGTGCTCGTGGTGGGCGTGGGTGGCTTGGGTTCGCCCATTTCAATCTACCTGGCCGCAGCCGGCGTCGGGACGTTGGGTTTGGTCGACAGCGACGCGGTGTCGGTCACCAATCTGCACCGCCAGATACTTTACGACGAACATGAAGTGGGCGTAAGCAAAGCACTGTGCGCCAAGCAAAAACTGTCGAAACTGAACTCCACGATACAAGTCATGGCATTCGACGAAAAACTTAATCCTGACAATGCCGAAAAACTAATTTCGCAGTTCGATATTGTGGTTGATGGGACTGACAATTTTGCATCCCGTTTTCTGATAAACGACACCTGCACCAGGCTTGGCAAACCGTATGTCTACGGCGCGATTTGCGGTTTCGAAGGGCAGGTTTCCGTCTTCACATCGCGCTGCGACTATCGCACGCTTTTCCCCGACGAAGAGCAGGCGCGGCAGTTGCAGCCGTCCAAAGCCGTCATCGGCATCACGCCTGCCATTGTCGGAAGTTTTGAGGTTGGCGAGGTGCTGAAACTGATCTGCGGCTATGGCGAACCACTTATAGGAAAACTTCTGGTGATTGATATAAAAACGCTTCAGATCAATACGGTATCAATTGTATGAAACTCGTGGTCGTCACCATGCCGACGCCGGTAGAGTCGGAGTGTGAGCTGATAGAATTGCTGCTGCGCGAGGGGGTCGACTGCGTTCATTATCGCAAGCCCGAAATGCCGGCCAAGGCGATGCAGGCAGGCTTGGAGCGGATAGCGCCTTCGCTACGCAGTCGTTTGACGCTTCACGACAATTTTGAGCTGGCCGGAATGGTGGGCGGCATTCATCTCAATTCGCGGAACCGTGACGTTCCGCAAGGCTTCGGCGGGCGAATTTCCACTTCGTGTCATTCTTTAGATGAACTCAGATTAATTCCTAATAATTACGACTATGTCTTTCTGAGTCCAATATTCGACAGCGTATCAAAGCAAGGCTACAAATCAGCCTTCACAATCGAAAGTCTCCGTGCAGGCGCAGCGCAGGGTCTGATTGGGGAACGCACTTATGCATTGGGCGGCGTTGGCTGTGATAATATCAATATTATCAAGCAGATAGGCTTTGGCGGTGTGGCGGTTTTGGGCAACGTCTGGCAATATTCGTCCGACCGCGCGACTTTTGTGTCGCATATTCGAAAATTGCTGGCCATGATGAAATGAATTATTGTAGATTTGTGACAAAAAACAAGCAATGCCAATACTCCGAACAGTCGCAAAAACGCTTGGTTTGTACGAATCCATGCTCTCTGTCCACAACAAAATTGTTGCGCAAAAACAGTGCTTTGCGACACGTTTTTTACTGCCATTGCTCACACATTCGTCGCTCGCGCGTCGGGTTCACTACGGCTTGTTTTCGTCGGCTTTTCAGAGCCGGATGAAACTTTTTGCCCAGTCGAGGCTCGACTATCTGCGCCGCCAGCAGAACTCGACGAACGCGACGCTGCTCCGCCGCAACATTCACCGCATCGAAAAGGGGCTAATGATGGAGAACCGCAAAGAGGTTTTCGCCCTCGACTACATCGCGCAAACCGCCGAATTGTTTTCGACGCTCTGTTATTCAGGCTCTAAAGCGCAACTATCTGATTTACTTGTCTGGAGCTTTGATGTCCTCAACGAATACTTCAGTGTCGTTGTCGCCTCGGTTCCTGAAGTCGAACGAGCTCAAAGCATATTCCATTCGGCCGGTTTTGAGCGTCCTGCCAATGCGGCATCGTGCGTTCCGTTCAAATTCCGCCCCTTGCCCGATTATCGGCCGATGACAGAGGCGTTCAGGCAACTCGCGGAGCATCGCAAGAGCGTTCGCTGGTTCGACAAGGACCGCAGACCATCGCGCGAGCAGATTGACAACGCCATCCGCACGGCCATACTTTCGCCAAGTTCGTGCAATCGCCAAGCCTTTGAGTTTCATGTGTTTGATAAGCCCCAGACGGTCGACAAGCTGATGCAGACGGTGCCCGGGGCCGGCGGTTTCCGCACAGACGTGCCGGTCGCCATTCTTGTGGTGGCCGACAGCGCCGTTTC